>SDBV01007189.1_pt1 | contig 15276 bp, 15 predicted proteins | sample 2277081 | NCBI WGS metagenome assembly SDBV01 (sample SAMN10402039, study PRJNA504765) | marine sediment metagenome | isolation source: marine sediment core GS10_PC15, 223 cmbsf | place: Arctic Ocean: Southern Knipovich Ridge | collected 2010
GTTTTAAAATGTTTCCATTTAAAAGAATTATTTGTTATCATGATATTAACTCCAATTAAAAACTATTATGTTAATCGGATTTAGCTGGAGATTATCTTTAGTTTAATTATTTGCACCAGAACCTCGACAGGGGCTATTCCATGGTTTAAGGTCACTACTGTTTAGTTTATAAAGAGTAGATTTTGGGAATTTTTTCTTATATTGGATTGACTACAATTTTAAAAATGTTTATAATTTAATATAATGTTGTAATGACATCATTATGTCTATTTGTAAAAATATGTATAACATTTTAGAAAGGGCAATATGAACAAAGTTAGAATTTGCTTAGTTGGAGCAGGAAGAGCAGGCGAAGTACATGGAGATGTATATTTCGATTATATAAAAAATTCAGAAATAGCTGCAGTTGTGGATAGTAATTTAAATAAAGCAAAAGACCTTGCAGAAAAATACAGCTTAAAAGGCAGTAAGGCGTTTTTTAATCTGCAGGATGCTATGGATAACGTTACATTCGATGCTCTGGTAATTACAACTCCTACTTTTACCCATCCTGAATATGCTATTGAAGCCGCACAAAATAAAATCCATGTTTTTTGCGAAAAGCCGATGGCTATTACAGCTCATGACTGTTATAGAATGATAAAAACCTGCAAGAAGGCAAGAATAATATTACAAATTGGGTTTATGAGAAGATTTGATCCGGGATTTTTATATGCTAAAAAATTAATAGATGAAGGGGCTATTGGCCAACCAACTATAATCAAATCACTTACCCATGGTCCGTCACTGCCAGGAAAATGGGTTCTGGATATTAAAAAATCAAATGGAATGCTTGGTGAAGTTAACAGTCATGACTTTGATACAATCAGATGGCTGGCCGGAAATGAATATGAGAGCGTATATGCTGTGGCTAAAAATTTCAAGTGTCCCGAAATAGGAAAAGAATTCCCTGATTTTTATGATACTGCTGTCGTTTCACTGAAGCTTAAAAATGGAGCTTTAGGAATAATCGATAGTGTTTGCCCCTGTTTTTATGGATATGATGCAAGAGCAGAGGTTGTCGGTTCAAAGGGAATAATGTTTATTGGAAGCTTACAGGACTCCACGACTATTACCTGTACTAAGGAAGATAACATTGTCATTAAACAGACAATGAGTTGGAAAAAAAGATTTCATGAGGCATATATCGCAGAAGACAGGCATTTTATCGATTGTATTTTGAGGGGCAAAAAACCATTAGTGACAGGTGAAGACGGTGAAAAGGCAGTGTCAGCAGTTGTAGCTGCCAATAATTCGATTTTAAAAGGCCAACCAATAAAAATAGATTAAGCTTATGCTTATTGGTAAGGAATACCATGCTTGCTGTAATTTACAAAGGAAAAGGAAAACTTAGCGTAGAGGATGTCCCGGTTCCCCAGATCTCTGATGATGAAATTCTGTTAAAGGTAAGAGCAGCATCAATCTGCGGAACAGATTTAAAAATAAAAGAATCCGGCCATTTTAAAAATCCTGATGACAAGTCAATAATTCTAGGTCACGAGTTTTCCGGAGAGATAGCAAAATTAGGTAAAAATGTAAAAAACCTGAGTGAAGGAATGAGAATTGTGATTGCTCCGAATATTGGATGCGGCCACTGCAGCGAATGCATCAGCGGTCACACAAATCTTTGTGAGGACTATGAAGCTTTTGGAATAAATATAAATGGCGCATTTGCGGAGTTTGTAAGAATTCCTTCCAGATATATTTACCAGGGAAATATTTTCCTACTGCCCACTAATATGACTTTTGAAGAGGGTGCGTTAATCGAGCCTCTTGCAGCAGCATTTAACGGCACTGAAGCCGCTCGTATTTCCCTCTCAGATATTGTTTTAATTATTGGTTCAGGTCCTATGGGAATTTTAAACTTGATGCTGACAAAATTGAGCGGTGCTCAAAAAGTAATGGTAAGTGAAATTATTCCAGAGAGAATGGAGATTGCAAAAAAATTTGGAGCTGATTCTGTCATCAACCCTAAAAACCGGAATCTTAGAAGTACACTGCTTGAACTAAGCTATAATAGAGGTCCCGATGTAATAATTATAGCAGCCCCATCCGGTAAGGCTCAGGAAGAGAGTCTGGATTTTATTGCAAGATGTGGAAGAATAGTTTTTTTTGGAGGTCTGCCCAGAGGAAAGGATATCATAAATTTTAAATCCAATGTTGTTCATTACAAACAGGTTATAATAACAGGCACCACCGGTTCCAGTGTCATTCAATATAGTAAATCTTTAGAGCTGGCATCGTCAAAAAGAATAAACTTAAATAAACTAGTTAGTAAAAAATATCCGCTTTCAGATGCGGAAAAAGCCTTTTTGAGCTCAAAATCACCAGAAAATTTAAAAGTTTTATTTACTATCTAAAAATGATACACAGGGGATTTTCGAATTGTCAAAAAAAAATTATTTAATAGGTGTTGATGTAGGTACCAACGGCGCAAAATCTGCCATTTTCGATAATCTGGGTAACTTAATTTCAGAGGCTTTTGAAGAGTCCAAACTATATTATCCGGAAATGAACGCGGTGGAGCAGGACCCTGATGAAATTTATATTTCCGTAATCAATACCATTAAGCAATGCATCCAGAAATCAGATATAGATATAAGAAAAGTGGAGGGAATTGCAATAGATGGTCAAATGGCAGGCATTTGTTCCATAGATAAGGATTGGTTCCCTGTAACACCATATGATTCCTGGCTTGATACGCGTTGTGCTCCTTATATTGCCAGATTAAAAACAGAAGAATCAAAAATAATAGCTTTATCCGGAGGGCCTCCATCATTTACCCACGGTCCGAAAATGCTCTGGTGGAAAAATGAGAAGCCAGAAGCATTTAAAAAAATTGCAAAGTTTGTCATGCCCTCAGTATATGCGGCTGGTAAATTAGCCAGTTTAAAGGCTTCTGATGCATACATTGATTATACATACATTCATTTTAGCTGTTTTGCAGATGTGCTGAAAAACCAATGGTCGGAAGATTTATGCAAAGGCTTCAATTTTCCCATGGAGAAACTGCCAAGAATTGTTAAACCCTGGGAAATAATAGGCAAACTGAGCAAGGAAGCGGCAGAGCAGACTCTGTTAAATTCAGGCGTTCCTATCGTTGCCGGCTGTGGGGATACTGCTGCCACTATGCTGGGAGCTGCATTCGTCAAAGCAGGTATGGTATTTGATGTAGCAGGTACTGCATCAGTATTCGCAGTCTGCCTGGATAAATTTGTACCTGATGTGGAAAATAAGACATTATTTACAGGAAGGCTTGTTCCTGAAGATCTATGGTATTCACTGGCATATATAAATGGCGGCGGCCTTAATCTAAGATGGTTCAGGGATGAGATAATAAAAAAAAATAATCTTGGTAATAATGCAATTAAGGATCCTTATATTTTTTTAAATGAAATAGCATCAAAAGTAAAAGCCGGCTCTGAGAAGCTCTTCTTTATACCCCATCTAGGAGGCAGTGTATGTCCGAATATCCCTTATCTTAAAGGCAGCTGGATAGGACTTACCTGGCGGCATCAGATTGGTCATCTGTACAGGTCTCTTCTGGAAGCAGTAGCTTTTGAATATGCCACATATATGGACATCGAAAAAAAGTTGGTTCCGGAACTCAAATTTAAAAAAGCCAGAGTTATAGGTGGCGGAGCTAAAAGCAAGATATGGAATAAGATAAAATCAGACATTCTGGGGATTCCTTACGAAAAATTAAACAGGGAAGAATTTGGTGTACTCGGTTCTTCAATTATAGCCGGATATGCCACCGGTGTATTTGAAGACCTGAAAAATACAGCAGAGAGATTCAACAAAGTTAAATATAAAATTGAACCTGATAAAATACTGCATGAGTTTTATCAGCAGTATGTAAATTATTATAGATTTTTACTGGATAATACTAAAAATATATTTAAAGATTTGGAAAACATAAAAGGGTAATATATTTATATAATTATGAAAGGCTTTGTACAAACAGTAAATGGTATAAAGGAAAAAGATCTCCTGGGGATTATAGATTCACATAGTCATCTATGGATAGAGAATATTGATAGTGGTTATAAAAAAAAGGATTTAAAATTTATAGTCGATAACTTTTCAATAATGAAAGAAGCACTAGAGAAATTCAAAAATTGTAAAATTGACGGTATCTTTGATAGTTATGCTACTATTATCGATTGCCAGCCCTGGGGTTGTGGGAGAAATGGAAATAAATTATTCGAACTTTCTAAAATAACTGGTGTAAACATAATCTCTGTTACAGGATTCCATAAGAAGGAGTATTATCCATCTGATTCTCCGATATGGAAGATGAGCAGAAAAAATGCTGCAAATTTTTTTATAAGTGAAGTTGAAAATGGCTTAAAAGAAACATTGGAGACTAACTATCAAGATAGAAAAATTAAGGCTGGAGCAATTAAAATTGCTTTTACCGGTAATCTTAAAGACGAGTACAGGATACTAACAGAAGCAGCAATTGACTGTTCTTTACAGACCGGAGCACCTTTAATAGTCCATACTGAAAGAGATACAGATGTTGAAAGATTTGTAAGTTTTATTGAAAAAAAAGAAATTTCTTTTTCAAAAATTATGTTATGTCATATGGATAAAAGAGCTGATGTAGGATTTCACAAGTATCTGGCAGATATGTCAATTTATTTAGAATATGACACTTTTATGCGCAACAAATATAATCCGGAAAAAAATGTATGGCCACTGCTTATTGAAATGATGAAAGAAGGTTACAGCAGTTCTGTAATGATTGGCAGTGATTTGGCAGATAACCTGTCATGGAAAAATATAAGTAAAAAAGGAGGTTTGGCAGGTTTTTTTAAAAGTATAACTGAAAGACTTGCTGATATAAAAACAACAGATATTGAAAATATTATTGGAAGAAATGCACAGAAATTTTTTACCTTCTAAGATAACAGGAAAATCATGAAGAAGAAAAAAAATAAAATTATGCCATTTACTTTTAAGATTGACTTTACAAACAGGACCCTTTCAAACCCTGATTCACACATTATTAGGAAGCTTTCTTCAATGAAAGGCCAATACCTTGACCAGAGCATCTATAATGGAATGCTTAAAAAGGAAGATACTGTACTCTATGAAGTATATGAAAAATTGGCACCGGAAATAGAGGGTGAGTTGATCCAGGGACTGTCAATTGTACATCCCGGCAAGGTGGGCAGGGAATACTTTATGACTAAGGGACATTTTCACTCAGTGTTAGAGACAGCAGAGCTATATTTCTGCCTAAAGGGACAGGGGTATATGATAATGGAAACACCTGAAGGCGATTGGTCTGCTGAAGAATTAGTACCATACACTGCCTTATATGTTCCCGGCAGATGGGCACACCGTTCCATAAACGTGGGCAGTGAAGATTTGCTCATGCTATTTGTATATCCCGCACATGCAGGTCATAACTATGTCACAATAGAAACTAAAGGTTTTAGAAAATTAATTGTAGAAGAAAACAGCAATCCAAAGTTAATAGACAATCCAAGATGGAAAGGAAAAAATGAATTTAAAACATCTCAATGAGTGCAGAGTTCTTGTAACTCCTACAAGCTTTGCAAAATATGACAGCAGCCTGTCAAAAGAACTTGAAGATAAGGTGGGAGAAGTATATTACAACACCAGCGGTAAGCCGCTAAAAGAGAAAGATCTTTTGCTCTTAATTAAAGATTTTGATGGCTACATCGCCGGTCTGGATGAAATTACGGCCAGGGTAATTGATAAAGCTAAAAATCTAAAAGTAATTGCCCGATATGGTGTGGGAATTGACAAGGTTGATCTTGACGCAGCTCTTGCTAAGGGTATCTACGTCACCGTTACTCCTGGGGCAAATTCGGTATCAGTCGCAGAACTAACCATAGGTCTTCTGATTGCGGCTGCAAGGAATATTGTTCTGGCAAACAACGAGACCAAAGAAGGGCAATGGCCCAGATTAAAAGGCATTTCATTATCTGGAAAGAATGCAGGTATTATAGGGCTGGGAAAAATAGGTAAGGAAGTTGTTTTAAATTTAAAGCAATTCCAGGTAAATATTTTTGCCTATGACATTAAATTTGACAAGACATTTGCAAAAGAGAACGACATAACCTATCAGGAATTAGACCAACTTTTGAAGAATTCTGATTTTGTGCTAATTCATATCCCAGTTTTACCCTCAACAGTTAAAATAGTAAATAAGGATTTTCTATCCCGTATGAAAAAGGACTCAATTTTGATAAACACTTCCAGAGGTGACCTGATAGATGAAGAAGCTTTATATGAAAGCCTTAAAAGCGGGCATCTCAGAGCTGCGGCCATTGATTCATTCTGTTCAGAGCCCGATTACTTGAAATGCCCTTTAAAATCTCTACCTCAGGTAATAGTTACACCACATATTGGTGCAGCTACGGATGAGGCATCAAATGGAATGACCAGGATTTCAATAGAAGAGTGTATTGCCGTTCTAAGCGGAAATAAACCTGAATTTCCAGTTGTTGATCCACAATTAAAAAAGAAAAATTTATTATAAAATAAAAAAAGGTGTTATTATGCCCAAAGAAACTACAAATAATAAATATAAAATTATTAAAAGAAAGAATATGACATTCTATTTTATAGGAGTAACTACTATAAAATCCTCTATTATGAAGCTTTTCCCACTCTGGATGGCTGAACTGGGAAGAACCGAGATATCAATAGTTGGTGTAGATTTAAAAATCCATGATCATCCAGAAAACTACAGAAAGGTAGTAGAACAAATCAAATATAATGCTAATTCTATTGGTGCTTTAGTGACCACTCATAAAATGGATCTGTGCTCAGCAGCAAAGGATATGTTTGACTATTTTGATGATTATTCCATGCTTTTGGAAGAAATTTCCTGCATTTCAAAAAATAACAGTAAATTAGAAGGACATGCTAAGGACCCCATAAGCTCAGGACTTTCCCTTGAGCAAATAGTTGAAAAAGGTTATTTTGCAAAAACAAAAACCTGGGTGTTAATTTTCGGAGCTGGGGGATCTAGTATTGCAACCATACTTTACATAATAACCAAAAGGGATCCTTCCGATAAGCCTGAAAAGATTGTTGTTGTAAATAGAAGTAAGCCCAGGCTGGATCATTTAAATAAAATTGTTCAAGAAATAGGGACCGACATTAAAATGGAATATGTCTGTAACCAGGATCCAAAGGTAAATGATAAAATAATGGATTCACTTCCCCCATACAGTATAGTTATAAACGCCACAGGCATGGGAAAGGATACACCTGGATCACCGTTAACCAATAAAGGACTTTTTCCACAAAATGGCATTGCCTGGGAATTTAATTACAGAGGTGAGCTTGACTTTATGCATCAGGCAGAAAGACAGTCTGTTTCGCGGAATGTGAGGGTAGAGGATGGATGGATATATTTTATTCATGGATGGACTCAGGTTATCTCTCAAGCTTTACACCTGAAAATGACTTCAGAATTATTTGATAAACTTAAAAAAATTGCAAATACAATTAGATAGAAAGGCAGGATTATATGACAAACTTTGATAGAATCAAGGTACACTATTTTATCTTAAGATTTGACTTTTCTATAATCATCCAGGTCTAATTTCTATTTTAGACAAGTATTGCTTAATTATTTTTTTCGGATAAGCACTTTTCCTGGAAATTGTTGCCAGAGCTTTTACTTCATTGGAGCTTGTAAAGCTGCCTTCTCTATAATGTTTATTTCTCTATTTATGGTTAAAATCTTTTTTAACTTTGTCCGCATTAAATCAGGATAACCAACAGGGGGGCAGAGAATATTATTTAAATCAGGGGCAACACCATCAACCAATAATTCAATAGATTCCATGTGCTTTGCTCTTTCCAGCTTATTCTGCAACATTTGTTTTTCTTTTTCTGCTTTTAGGCGTTCGCTTATCTCTCGTTGAAGAATGATATTCTGTTTTTTTAATTCTTCGAATATTGAGATGTTTTCAAGGGCATCCAGATACTATTATATATTTATTTGTTTTGTCTATTAATTTTAAAACAGAATTATCAAAGGGCAAATTATTTATTATTTTTTTAGATAGTCCTTGCGCATCCCAAACTATGTATTCCTATTCTTTATAATCCCTTAAATATAGTATGCAAAAATCTATATTTAATATATGTGTGATTTTATTTAAAACATCCCGGGCCAGGTCTTTTTTAGTAATAAGGCTCTGAAAAGTTGTCTCCAAAGGATCGTCACCATATATCCAGTTACTAATAGAGTACTTAATTTTCACTCCTTTGTAGGTTTAACGTCTATATTTTCGTCGCAATTGATCAATTACTACAACTACAATGATAATGAGACCCTGGAACACCCTCTGCGCAAAGTCCTGCACATTGTGAAGGTTCAGGATATTACGCAACACACCCAAGACACCAGTGCCGAATAATGATCCAATAACACCGCCTTGACCACCAAATAAATTTGTTCCTCCGATGACAACAGCAGCAATGCTTTGAAGATTAGCTTCTTCCGCCATCAAGGCATTAGCAGAGTTCATACGGCCAATTAATAATATACCCGCCACCGCTGATAATAGTCCCGATAGGGCATATACTTTAATTCTGGTGAAATTAATGTTTATTCCCGATGTAGTGGCAGCAGCCGGATTACCTCCTGTGGCAAAAAGCGCTCGCCCAAATGTAGTATGATTTAAGATTATCCAACCAATAACAACGATACCCAGTGCAATTATAAGTGGGGTGGGTATTCCTAATATGTTCCCGCTGCCTAACCAGATTATTTCCGGCGGCATATACGCCCTTAGCTTAACCGCAGTTACATGAGATGGAACCGGCAATCCCCTTGTCAGGATCAAAGCTGCACCGCGAATCGTTACCATCATACCTAAGGTGGCAATAAAATCAGGAATCCTTCCCTTTGTGATTATTAAGCCAGTGATACACCCTATGGATGTCCCAGCTAACAAACCAAGCAACATTGCCACCCAAACCGGTAAACCCCAATAGCAAAAAGCTACTGCAGTTAACGAACCACTAAAAGCCAGAACAGCACCCACAGAAAGATCAATGCCTGCTGCAATAATAACCATAGTCTGTGCTACAGCCACTATAATAGCAGAAGGCATACGCTGTGCCAGGTTAATTGCATTTCCAGCGGTTAGAAAGCCAGGTGCTGTTAGCGCAAAGTAGCAAAACACACTACCCATCACTATAATCATTGGCATAATTACGAGCCGAACTCTCTTTTGTCGGGTTGATACCAGTAATTTCAGCCGCTCCAAACCTAAAACCTTAGTCTTTGATAATTTTTTATCCATTCTATATATCCCTTCTCCATCTAAAAATATTATTTTTTGCTTATCGCACTTCTGAGTAAGTCTTCTTGCGATGCTTCCCCTCTTTTATACTCAGCAACAAACGATCCATCGCTCATAACAAAAATACGATCAGACATATTTAAAACTTCTGGCAGTTCGGACGAGAGTAAGATAATGCCAACCCCATCTTTAGAAAGTTTATTGATCAAGTGGTACACTTCTATTTTAGCTCCTACATCAATTCCCCTGGTGGGTTCGTCCAGAATCAGTATTTTCGACTTACTGCACAGCCACTTTGCCAAAGCAACCTTTTGCTGGTTACCCCCGCTTAAGAATTCAACCTTTAGATCTAACCCGGGTGTACGTATACTTAGATCCTCAACATAATCCTTAGCAATCTTTCTTTCATCATCATGCTTAAGAAAACCAAATTTACTGAACCTTCTAAAGCTAGACAAAGTGATGTTCGGCGGGAGGGTCATCTGCATTAGAAGTCCACCCCGTCTGTCTTCAGTCAGATAACCAAGTCCTTCTTCAACCGCATCTGCTGGAGAGGAGATATTAACTTTTCTCTCATTGATGATGATCTCACCCTTATCTATCTCGTCAATTCCAAAAAGAGCCCGGGCAAACTCCGTACGACCCGCTCCCATAAGACCAAAAATGCCTATAATCTCACCCTGATGTAAAGTCAACTCAAGATTATGCAGCTTACCGTTTATCGTCAGATCTTTAATTCGCAAAACTTCTTTATCTTTTTTTGTTTCGTACTTAGGAAATCTCTCCCCTACGTTCCTGCCTACCATCATTCTAATTAGAGTTTCCTCGTCAGCCTCATCAATCGAAAGAGTATCTATTTTTTTACCATCTCGCAAAACGGTCACACGGTCGCAGAGTATGGGAACCTCAGACAAACGATGTGACACGTAAATTATACTTACTCCTGTCTTTTTAAGTGCCTTTAACATTGAAAATAGGCGTTCCCTTTCTTCATTAGATAAAGCAGAAGTAGGCTCATCAAGCAAAAGGATCTTCACATTCATAGATATTGCTCTAGCAATCTCAGTCAATTGTCGTTCACCCATGCCAAGGTTTCCCACGCGCTCTTTTATATCAATACTAACACCAAGCTTTTCAAGAACATCTTTAGATCGGGTAAAAATTTGCCGCCAATCCACAGTTCTGAATAGTTTCCGCCTGGGCCATCTTCCTAAAAAAATATTCTCAGCTACAGTCAGGTTTGGTATAAGACTTAATTCCTGATATACCATACCTATCCCAAATTGTTGAGCATGATGAGGATTAGCAATATTGACATTCTGGTCATGAATAAGGATCCCACCCCCATCCTTTAGCGTAGAACCATCTAGTATTTTCATAAAAGTTGACTTACCTGCACCGTTCTCTCCCAAGAGTGCGTGGATTTCCATCTCGTAAAGATCAAAGTCCACGTGATCAAGGGCATGTACTCCAGGGTAACTCTTGTCGAGACCTTTAACTTGCAACACTGTTACAGACACTTATCATCCTCCATAATTAACAGATTATCCACCTATTAGAGTTGTTCCTTTCTAAACTTAGCAACTCTGTATTACAATTCTAACTATAATAAACCTGACTTCTTTTCCTAATCTTTAATTGCTAATAAAATAACAGACATACTTACTTACTTCACATATATAGACTAGACACTTTATAGAATACTTTATTGAGCTGTGTAGCCCCCATCTATCGATAATATTGCCCCAGTAGCATATGGAGATTCATCTGAGGCCAGGTATAGTATCCCGGCAGCTATCTCCTCGGGTTTACCTAATCTATTGGCAGGACGTACCACTTCAAGTTCACGACGAGCTCTTCTCGGATCTGGCGCTTTACTTAGAGCTTCTGTGACTAATGCAGTCTCTGTAGTACCAGGGCATACACAGTTAGCTCTCACATTGTCTGCAGAAAAGTCTATGGCTATACTCTTTGTCAGAGCTATAATACCACTTTTAGAAACATTATACGCCACCTGTTTCTTTATACCAACAATTCCGGCTTCAGAACCAACATTTATTATAACGCCGCCTTTTCCGCTTTTTACCATTTCCGGAATAGAGTACTTGCAACAAAGGAAAACACCTTTAAGATTAACATCCAAAATCTGATCCCAGGCCTCTTCACTGGTGTCAACAACGTTTGCTTGTAAATATATGCCAGCATTGTTTACTAAGATGTCAAGCTTACCATAGGCGTTGACAGTAAGCCTCACCATTTTTTCTACATTATTAGCCTCAGACACATCAACCTGAACAAACATAGCTTTTCCGTTTTTACCTTTAATCAAGTCTACTGTCCCCATACCCTTCTTTTTATCAATATCAGCAACTACAACACTTGCACCTTCTTTTCCGAACATAACCGCTGTCGCCCTTCCGATTCCAGATCCGGCACCGGTTATTATCGCAATCTTATTATTTAGTCTCATTTCCTTCCTCTTTCTACCGAAATTCCTCTATTCTTCTATATACTTACTTGAGAATTCACATGTGTGCTTTTATTAAAACCGCCCACCGAATGTAAGAAGCGGGCGGTTCTGATCTAATTAATTCTCGACCTTCTACTTCTTGCTTACTCCATTTTTGGTGATCCGCCAAGCTTGATTGATTCCCAATCAATGACTTCAAGAGCAGGAACAGGATAGAACAGTTCTGCGTTTTCCTTGTACGCGGTTCTTGGTCTGATATCATAGATATTTGGAACCTCCCCACCATAAAATAAAGTTGCTGCGAACTCAGTTCCATACCAGCCCCACTCCGGAAAGCCGTGATGAGTTTCAGCTACTATCTTGCCTTCCCGGATCCGGTCTGTGGATTCAGGCGTTACGTCGTTAGTAAAGATGGCGACATACGGATCTCCTGCCTCGCCTTCACCAGCCAACTCTAATCGACCAGCAGCATCACATGCAAGCATAGCTCCCAGTCCCATCTCGTTGGAGGCAGCCCAGATTGCATCTAGTGTACCAGCTGGATTTGATGTTAAGAAGTCCTCAGTCGCTCTGATTCCTTTCTCACGGTTCCAGTCTCCAGCCAAGGTGCCAACTACTTCGATGCCAGGATAATTGTCGATTACGCTGTGGAAGCCATTAAGACGTGCCGTTGAGAAAAACCCACCAGCAACGCCCTCTATTATTGCTATTCTAGCATTGACATCTATAGTTGCCGGATCAACATTCTTGTATAAGTCCTCCCACCAAGCAAGATCCAGATAGGTACCTGGCTCAATTGCTACTTTTTCGCCTGTGCCCAGCACACCTGGTCCACCAAAGTAGTCAATTAAAGCATATGCAGAGATCTTTGCAGCTTCAGTATTGTCAAACCCTATGTAGGCAGCTACCTCTACTCCCTCAATTGGTTCAAGCAGGTTTACAATGATTACGGGTATTCCCGCCGCATTGGCTTTTTTAATAGCTGGAATTACTACCTCTACCTCCATAGGAGAGATAGCTATGACATCAACCCCCCTAGCTACAAAATCCTCAATGATCTCTAACTGTTCTCCAAATGCTGTGTGGCTAATAGGAGCTTGAGATATGATGTCAATATTTATCCCTGCTTTCCTTGCGTCAGCAGCAGACATAATGAAATAGTCAGTTGCTGTCCTGAACACTCCCGTAATATCAGGAGGTGTCCAACCAATTCGGATAACATCGGTCTCTTCTTGTCCTGCTGCAAACACATAAAAGCATGTAAACAGAAAGACCAGAAAAAGTATGAATATTCTTTTTGTTTGATTCACTTTTTTCATTTTTTCTCCTCGTTTTATTTTTTGTTTACAAATGACTTGAGATTTGCTTATAGCTTCTTATTTTGTAATATTTTTCTTTAAGCAGATCTACTTAAAAATTTTGATTTAAACAACCTCCTTTTTTAAAAAATTAAAAAAATAATAATTTCTTTTATGACTTTTAATCTCCTTTATTAAGATTAAAATACTTATTAAATCAGTGGTTTTATTGCTTGCTTCAAGTAATGTACTATCAGCTTTGTCCTGCTAAAACTGCTACATCTCTACTCGTAATTCTTTTTTACACTATATGTTCTTATACCAACCTTAAAATAAGGATTTGTTCTTATATGTTTAAGGTGATATCAAACCTGTATCCCGAAGATTAGAAATAATATTTTTTTCTACTGATGTTGTGGAATGATTACGAACACGGATTAGAGATGTTACGAATTTGCTTCTATCCCCCCGGTGGAGAGCGTGAAAATACTCTATTGGACGTCCATCGTCAAGATAGCTTATGCTGTTTAATAACATCAAGGGAGTACCAACTCTCACACCTAATAGTACGGCTGTTTGTTTATCCGCTGATACTGCTTCCAGAGAACGGCGGCCATAGGCAATCTTAAGATTATATTTTTCTTCCAGGACACTATAAAGTGACTGGTTAGTCATATCCTCTTCTATGAGTGATGGACAAATTTTATACGGAATGTAAGTAGTTGCTAAGACAAATGGTTCGTTATTAATAAAGCGTAATCTTTTAATTTTAATTACTAGTTCTTCAGAATTCATTCCAAGTTTTCTGGATATTTTATTATCATGAACTTCCTCTTTGTTCTGCTCAAGTACTTTAGTAACCGGCTTTATGCCTATTGATAGCATTTCCTCATAAAAACCTGAAAGGTTCTGGAAAAGATATTCTTCAATTTTAGGTTTGCGTACAAAAGTACCTCTGCCCTTCTCCCGGAGTAAAAACTCTTCTTGTACTAGTTTATTTATGGCCTGTCGAACCACTGTTCTACTTACATTAAAACGATCACACAGTTTGAATTCAGAAGGTATTTGCTGTCCTGGTTGCCATCGTTCGCTTTTAATTTCGTCAACAAGAATTTCTTTTAACTGAAAGTAATAAGGTATTGGGTTGCTATGATCTATACTCTTCCCTTCATCTACCTGAATCTGTTCTCCCATACCAAATAACCTCCTAATCCTGTTATCCTGTGATCACAAGTATATTAAATAAACTTAAGATTGTCAATAAAATTTATATTTTCTTGTAAGATAATTTCTATTAATAATATACTGCTAAACTTCATCAGTTAAATAATCTCCAAAAAGTAAGGTTCGTTTTTGAGAGCAGCCCAGGTTGCAGGGGCGAGCAGCTAACTTTGCTTGCGACCAGCCTTGTTTATAATCACCGCATTTCAGATATTCTTCTACTACAGCGGTAATCCTCTCTAAACTATACCGCCCGCATTCTTCCGCGTACTTTGACTCATAATTTTCTACGAAATCAATAAAATGTTTATCCAGTATTGTATGAAGGACAGTTCTTCCTCTGGGAATATATTCCACGGATGAAGAAATACTATGTGATTTAAGCGATAATACATTAGTCCCCACATAAATATATAAAGGGCTTATTTTGTATTTAAAAACAACTTGAAATGTAGAAATATTCACACCAGTTGAATAACCGGGTAAGTGAAAAAACAAAACCTAAAAACATAAAATAAAGTTACAACAAAAACTACAACAAAATAAGACTTGTAATATGTAGCAAATGTAAAATTTACCAGTATTTATCCTAAAATGTAGTGAAAAAGTATAAGAAATACGCTATACATTCCATCCTGCAGCTTCAGGATCTAGTGCCAGCAATGGCGTGGAGGTTCAAGTCCTCTTCCGGGCAGTTTTAATTCTTTATACGATTACAATTAACACAAATATAATTATTTATTCTGCTTCCATTTTTTTCTATTTTCTTTATTAGAAAGCCGTGTCAATCTTGCTCTAATTTTTAATTGTGACATACTTAATATATCCTGTTGGCTAATTATATATAAGTCAATATTTTCAGGACTTTCCTCAAAATCACGTAAGCGGTATATTAACCGCATCTTGAATTAATCCGTCATTTTCCTTCATCCTCCTATAT
>SDBV01007190.1_pt1 | contig 15275 bp, 15 predicted proteins | sample 2277081 | NCBI WGS metagenome assembly SDBV01 (sample SAMN10402039, study PRJNA504765) | marine sediment metagenome | isolation source: marine sediment core GS10_PC15, 223 cmbsf | place: Arctic Ocean: Southern Knipovich Ridge | collected 2010
CTGCGATCCGGCCACCACAAGGTCGACCTCTTCTTCGCAGTACTCGCCCGTGATCGGATTAACTTTGGGAGTGATCCGCGTATCTGTCGACGTGAGGAAATAGTTTTCTTGGGTGTCGAGAATCACCTCTTTGGAGGCTTGCAGATCAGGGAGATCTTCCGTTGCAAACAGAGAGGAGACAAATAGAAGAAGCAGCGTAAAGGCAAGTCGTTTTTTCATGATCATCACCACCTTCAGAAAAACAAGGACCCATTTTACAAATCTTCATATTTGTGCAAAGAGAAAAATTTTGTAAGCGATGCTTTTGGCAGCATCTCCGTTCACTGAATGGTAACTTTCAATGACTCGTGTTCTAAGAGAGATTCAAAATAAATACAAAATACATTTCCATGTGCTATAAAGGATTTCCTGTGTAATCTGGAAGGTTGAAAAATGTTAGGTGAGAGATGGATGCGAAAGTAGTGCATGACGACCGGGCTGTGAAGCAGATGCTCTATCCGGCTCTCGGGTTTTTGTTGGTCGGCCTCTTTGTGGGGGTCTTTATCTCGTACAATGGGTTCCTTGTCCCCGATTATTTTAAGGGGGAGTATATCCATTTCGGGCGGGTTCGTCCTGTCCATGTGACGGTGGTGACTTTGCTTTGGCTTTTATCGGCCAATATGGGGCTGATGTACTACTTTGTCCCCCGCCTTTGTGGGACCCGGTTGTTTAGCCCCAAGCTTGCCACAGTGACGAGTTGGATCTGGTGGCCGGCCCTGATTTTGGGAGCTTTCTCTTTTCCTATGGGGACCAATTTTGGGTGGGAGTATGCAGAGCTTCCGATGACGATCGGAGGGGGTTGGTTTCCAGTGAAGTTGATTGTGGGAATTGCCTGGGTCCTTTTTGCGACCAATCTCTTTTTGACGATTTTCCATCGCCGCTACCAGAAGATGTATGTCTCTTTATGGTATGTGATGGCGACTTTGATTTGGACCTCGTTTACTTATGTGGTAGGGAATTTTGTCGTAGAGTGGGTTCCCATGGGGATCTCAAGAGTAAATACGAGCTTTTTCTACGTCCACAATCTCGTTGGATTGATCTTTACCCCGATGGGCTTAGCTATCGCTTACTACTTTCTCCCCAAAATTGCTGGAACACCGATCTACAGCCATCGCCTATCTATGGTAGGCTTCTGGTCGATTGCGTTTGTCTATGCATGGATTGGTGCTCACCACATGCTCCATGGCCCCCAATCACAGTGGCTCCAGACGACAAGCATCATTTTCTCGATGTGGCTGATCGTCCCTGTTTGGACGGTTGTGATGAACCTTCTTGGGACGGTCAAGATGCGCTGGGAGCTCTATAGCAAAAGTGTCCCTTTACGCTTTTTGACAATGGGAGTGGTGTTTTATCTGATTGTTTGCTTGCAAGGTTCGCTCCAATCGCTCAGGAACGTGAATGAGATCGTCTCCAAAACTGATTGGATCATCGGCCATGCCCACATGTCCCTTCTCGGGACATTTACCTTCTTTGTGATTGCAGGGATCTACTACGTGATTCCCAAAATTGCGAAAAAGCCTCTCTACTCCCAAAGGCTTGCCGAATGGCACTTCACTTTAGCTCTTACAGGTTCTGTGCTAATGTTTGCTGTTTTATGGATTGGCGGGTTTAAACAAGGGCTCGAGTGGGCAAATTGGGGGACAGGGAGTAGCTATGCCCAGTTCCATGAGAACTTAAGCCGTCTCCCCTTCCTGGTGACTTTGGAGAAGATGTGGGGGTGGTGGCTCCTTCGGATGATCAGTGGGGTGATGATCTTTGTTGGTTGCCTCCTGTTTGTTTGGAATCTCATGAATACGATCATCCTTCCTGAGAGGGTCCCAGTTGAAAAGAGGGTGATGACCTGATATGGGGGGGGAGAGAAAAGGGATCAATCGGCTCGAGTGGTCGGCTATTGCCACCATTATTGGGGTCCTCCTTCTCTTTTCTATGGCTATTGGGGTTACCCTAATTGCTCCGAGGTACATCGATCCGAGCTGGAACCAAGCTTCCAGCACCTACCAGGTCCAGATGCACGAGGTTTCCGATCCGAATGTCTATGTGAGCACCTCGAATCCTGGAGGGTGGGGTTTGCAGTACGTGAACCACCTCAAGCAAGGAAACAGCCTCCTCTCCTTTCGGGAGAGCGAAGGGGTGCGGATCCGGGCTCAAGAAGAACTTAACTCCTATATTACTCGTGAGAATGATCAAGAGGTCACCCTCACCTCTCGCCTTCTCCTCTTGCGCCCCGCTAACGACCAAACCGAGTGGCAAAAAGAGCTGCAAGAGGAGTGGAAACAGAATCATCCCAATTGGGAGTCGGAGGGGCTTTCTCTTCCCTTCTACACCCTTCTGGAGCTCTACGATCCAGAAAAAACGGAAGCTTTTGCAGTCACCGAATCCGATGGTGTTCTAGAGCCTTGGGTCCGCTCCCACTTTACCCTTTTGGGTGATTCCCCTCCCTTTGACATCAGCCAAGGGACGATATACATCCAAAACCCGCGCGAATACCGGATTTCAGAAATCCTCTACCAAGGGGCCAAAAACTGGATCTATGATGAGAATGGGGAACCAATCCCCGATCTCCAAGAGCTAAAAGAGGGGAAGCTCCGCTTTTTGTCGAGAGAGTCTCTCATCAAAATGGGAGAGGATGTCTACCGTGTCGAAGGGTGTTGGTATTGTCACACAGACCAAACCCGCACCCTCGTCCAAGATACCGTACTCAATGGGTCGGCAGAGTATCCCGCTCCCCCCTCTTCGGCCAACGAATATATCTACCAACAGGTCACGTTCCCAGGGACCCGTCGAATCGGCCCCGATCTTTCGCGTGTGGGCATCAAAAGATCTCACCGCGACTGGCATATGTCCCACTTCTGGTCGCCTAAAACTGAGAGCAGGGGGAGCATCATGCCCTCCTTCGGCCACTTTTTCGACGATGACCCGACCGGTACCTCCCCCAACCCTTACGGGATTCCCAACTTCAAATTCGAGGCGATCTATCAATATTTGATGACTAAAGGTACGCGGATTACCCCACCCGATCAGGCTTGGTGGCTCGGACTCGACCCAATCCAGACGATCGACATCATCGAGGGGAGAAAAGGAGATGATTGATGGAGAGGGGGTTTATGGATTTGTCCTTCACTATGCCCTCCTCTTTGCCTATTTTGGCGGAGCCCTTCTCGTTTTCCTCTACCTACTAGGAAAAAAACGGCTCGATTTTAGCGAGGAGATAAAATATATCGTATTTCAGGAGGATTCAGATGAGTGAACTAGAAGATGTCCCCCCATCAGAGGAGAGAAAAATCCCAAAATTCTTGCTTTGGACCTATCTGGTCTTACCTCTCGCGGGAATTATCGGATTTTTTCTCTATTGGAACGGCTCCCACGGCTTTCTCGACCGAGGCTACTGGCAACCTCTCCAGCGAGCTGCCCACACTACCTACCCTTTTGAAAAAGAGGAACCCTACTTATTGTCCGAGTCCGACCCAGAACCCGAAGAGCTATTTCCTACGTAGGCTTTGTAGTGGTTGTTTTCCCAGACGAGCTTCCTGGGCGCTTTTGTCCAACCTTTATCCCCATTGATGGTCTCAAAAGGTTGATCTGCCACTTCTCCATCTACTCTATTGTAAACCTGTATGGTCACTTCATGAAGCATGCTCAGAGCATACAATTCAGCTGCACCACCGAATGTCCCCTGTTGCTTCATCTTCTCAAAATAGGCAGGAAGCAGAGGCTTGATATACTCAAATGTGATCTCTTCCCCCTCTCCAATACGAGGAAGAGTCTCTAACTCATCTTTGATGGTTTGAAGCCTTTCCTTGATTTGTTTCTTTTGTTCTCCTAGCTGAGAGGAAGTTAAAAGTTGAAGTAAGCCCAGAATTTCTTTTTGATCAGACGTTAATTGATCAAATTTTATGAGGAGATCTTCAGCAAGGGAATTCTTCAATTTATCTTGGAGGTCAGGGTCCTCAACATTCTCCCCCATCCATTTGACAACTTCTTCTCGAGAGGACTGGATGGCCTGCTGCTGATCAACACTATTGTCGGGGGAGCTTGATAGATCTACATGTTCTGGTTCAGCATCAGAGGATGGATCAGATACGATTTTTGATCCGTTGATAAGAGAGAGCTCAGCAAATGCAGCAAAGAGGCAATTTCCATTGTCTTCCACATTGATGAGCATTCCTTTTTCTACATCCTCCACTTCTCGCTCTTGTTCTTTTACTTCAAACAAGCGGAGATAGGATTGGAAAGAGGCAATTTGAGCTCGCAGATTCCAGAAGATTTGCACTTGAGGGTCACCCTCCTCAGGAGTTCGAGTAGAACAACTATTTAGGCGCGGATCGTGTGAAGAAGCTTCTAACTCATCCACTTGCTCAGAAGTTAGCTCTTCCAAAATCACGGTATCTACCTTTTTCTGAATCTCATTCAGAATCTGAGCAACTTCCTCTGGTGTGGTTTGATTAGGATTCGGGGTTACAGGAGGGGTAGTCTTTGAAGAGCAAAGGGAGGCGATTCCTTTGGTTGCTAAGCCAAAAGGGATGAGAACGGCTGCTAGGATTGCTCCAAGGGGGAGGATGATAAAGAGTCCGATCCGCTTGATTACTTCAGCAACTGCCTGACACCCCGATTGTTCAACAGAAGAGAAGACCCGTTGGTACCCTTTCCCTATTTGGAGAGAGGGCTTCAACAGAAAATGGCCCGTCAGGTTCTCATTGCAGTAGAATTGGACAAAAGAAGACATATATCCCCCAAATTACTACTAGTATACCACAGATCTTATTTTCTATTAAGTAAATATATGTCTTTATAGTCCTTCGATCTGGCGAAAAGGAGGGCTAGCTCGTAAAAGAGGAGGAGAGGGAGAGCGAGCAGGAGTTGGGAGACGACATCGGGAGGGGTGCAGATCGCTGCTAGAATGAAAATGGTGATGATGACAGGACGGCGGGCTCTTTGCAGTGTGGGGTAGGTCAAGAGGTGGAAGTGGATGAGGAAGAGGAGGGCGACGTAGAGTTCGAAGAGAAGAGCGTGAGCCAGGAGAAGATAGAGGGTAAAGCGGGTTGTCTCACCAAATCCCCAAAGATTGGAACCAAGGGAGGTATTGAAGCTCGAGAGGAAGGTGGTGATCAGAGGAAGAGTGACTCGGTAGCAGAAGAGGAGCCCCCCTCCGATGAAAAGGAGCGAGAGGAGAAAGAAGGGGAGCAAGAGCTTTGATTCATGGCCTTTGAGCGCAGGAAGGAGAAATCGGAGAAGCAGGTAGATCCAAAGGGGGGAAGAGAGGAGAATCCCTCCCCAAAAGGAGAGGGAGAAGACTGTTGTGAACCCTTCTAAGGGAGAGAAGAGGTAGAGGGAGGGTTTGGGGATTTCGAGATCGGCCGACTCCCCTTGCTCGAGCGAGAGGTGGCGAACCGGGATCCGCTCATTTTTGGCGGTGAGGAGGAGGGTTCCGGGAGGAAGAGAGAAGGTACGGCTTTTGTGAGCGACGAGGTGTTCTTTCTGGTAGAAGGTGACGCTAGGTTCTTTCAGGGGTTTTAGGAGAAGCGAGAAAAGAGGCTTGTGGAACACGAACGTGAGGAGGGTCGCCAGGAGGATGATCGCTCCAATCTTCAAGAGCGTTTTCCGCAGCTCCTCCACATGCTCCCAAAACGGCAAAAATTTATGCATTTTTTATTGGAATTCACCACAGAGTACACAGAGAGGGATTTCTTTTCTCAGTGTGCTCTGTGTTCTCTGTGGTTCAATTGTTTACCTATGTTTATAAAAAAGATGAGACTCCAATTTGTGGTCTATGGGGTAAGAATAATTTTTTTAAGATAGAGATGAGACTAATTTACAACTTAAAATTCATGTGCTTTCCTTGTGGAAGGATGCTTGGGAACTTAAGCTACTTTTTGTTTACATCCTTGTTGTCAGGTTCTTCTTCACCACCTTCTTTCTCCTCGTCGAGGATCCCTTGCGAAGCTTTCTTGAATTCGCGCATCCCCTTCCCTAAATTACGGGCAAGATCTGGAAGCTTTTTCCCACCAAAGAGAAGAAGCACCAGAAAGAGGACGACGATGAGTTCCCAACCCCCAATCATCAGAGAGACAGCTGCTTGAGTCGGTCTCCAATGATTCCGAGTTCTTTTTTGAACTTCTCAATCTCCTCACGTCCTTTAGGATGGTTGTCAAGTTCGACCATTCGCCCGGAAAAGTGTTGCAAGAGGTGCATTGTATTTTGTGCATCCGAGAGGAAATGGAACTCTTCTCCATCAATTCTTCTGAGGCGATTGTAAAAAGCGACCTTCTCCTCTTGTGTCACGAGGTCCGAAGTGATGATGTTGATAAACTCCCCTCGCTCGAAGACCTCTTTGGCAAGTCTGGCTGGTATGGTGAAGTTTTGGATCACCTCTTCGATGATTTCTCGATGTTTTTCGTTGGGGATAGAGACCTTGATCTGGCCGGTCATCAAGGTTTCGAACAAGAAATTGGCAAGATCTTGGTTTTGGTTGGCACAGCTCAAGATCGTGTTTTGGATTTCACGGTAGGTCGAGCGGGTGACTTTCATCGCAAAAATCCTTCGCATATTCCCTTCGAAAAGGTGGATCACTCGATCATCTAATGAAATTTTTTCGGTCGTTTTTTCTGCCATTTTTTTACCTCTTTTGGGAGCACTCTTTGATCAAATTCGTTAATTTTTGGATTTGATCTAGGAGAATGCCCTTTTGTTTTTCGTTAATTTTTGGAGCTCGATCCCGAAACCCTTGGAGCAGTCGGTCAAGCGCTTTACACGTACTATCGCCAATATTCTCCCTTCTACCATCATCATCCTTAAGGGGGAATATGGTCCGAATTTTGGTGATGAGTTCTTGTTTTGTCTCCCCTTGGTAGTTTCGGATGATCTCTTCTTTTTTTTCTTGCTCCCCTTCACGACTGGCTAATGTATAGATCGCTTGGCGGGGCATCGATTCGATTGTGGGATGGAGAGTTTTGGGTACCAGGGTATAGAACTCGTAGTACTGGAGGAAGTTATACGGGGTTTGCCTGTTGCCATAAGTTGCAAGGAGCCAGGCGGTAAAGGCTCCGTCTCGGTATCGTTTTAGAATAGACTGGGCTCTTTTAATTCTCTCTCCATGAAGGATAGCTGCCTGGGTTTGGATTGCTTTTACCTCTGAGGTGATCGAAATCAGATGGGTCAAATCTTTGGAAACATCTTCTGATCCTTCTAGTGCGTATTTTTCTAGAAGTTCTTCCAATGTCTCTTTGTCTTTGTCAGAGATTTTCCCGACACCAAACATTCCCGAAAAAACGGTTAGATCACCTTTGGATGTCTTTTCCGCAAGTTCGGACATTTTCGATTTCTCTTTTTTCCGAAAGCGGTTTTGTAAAAGATCTGTGAGTTTAGCCATAGCTTTTATGCCTTACAGGTTGAAAGAGGAAGTCTTGCGATGAGTTCGTTCGTTAAAGAGAGGTAATCTTCGGCTGCCCGGCTCGATGGTGCTGAGGCAAAGACAGGTTTTCCCATAATAGCAGCTTCTGAAACTTGGATATCTCGTCGGATTTTTGTTTGGAGGAGTTTTCCAGGAAAAGTGGCTTCGATATGATCGGCAAAGGCGGTATTGTTTTTTCCTCTCGTGTTCCAAAAGGAGAGGGAGACTCCTAATACATCTAGAGGGTGGCGCTGGCCGATACTTTCGATAAATTGAGAGAGCCTTTCAAGCCCTTTCACGCTGTAGAATTCAGGCGTAGCGCAGATCAAGGTGTGATCAGCAGCAATCAGGGCCGATTCTGTAAGCCAACAAAGAGAGGGAGGGGTATCAATCAAGATGAAATCGTAAGGAAGGGTTGATAGGAGGCTTTTGAGCCTCTCATGAGAATACCGGTCAGCTGCGAGGACACCGGTTACTTCGACTCGCTCGAGCCAGGTGTCGGCCGGAATGAGATCGAGGCGTGGATTTTCTGTTTTGAGGATCACTTCTTCAATCCCCTTGTTCCCCTGGAGAACGGGGACAAGACTGTCAAACTCGTCAGGGTCAAATCCAAGACCTGCTGTTAAGTTGGCTTGGGCATCAAAGTCTATAAGTAGGACTTTTGCCTCATGGAAGCGGGCAAGAGCCTCTCCAATATGCAAGGTTGTAGAGGTCTTCGCAGTTCCTCCTTTAAAACTACTCACAGCGATTGTAATCATCTCTTTTCTCCAAATAGGGACGTAAGGGCCCGAGTTTTTTTCTCTTCAAGGATCGTATCTAAAAAGGAGGAGAAAGAGACAGCTCCATGGACCACATTGTCTCGCGTTCTAACAGAAACTGTCTGGTTTTCAACCTCTTGGTCTCCTACTATGAGCATATAGTTGACTTGCTCGATTTGGGCAAGTCGGATTTTTTTCCCGACAGATTCGTGGGTATCATCGATCTCAGTGTGAATTCCCGCCTCTCGAAGGGCCTCTTTCACTTTCTGGGCATAGGGGAGGTGGCGGTCGGCAACGGGGACGAGGCGAACTTGCCTTGGACTCATCCAAAGAGGGAACTTCCCAGCAAAATGTTCGATGAGGATCCCGAAAAACCGTTCGATAGAGCCGTATAAAGCCCGATGGATCATCACAGGCTCTTTCCGCTCACCATTTGAATCGACATATTCGAGTTCAAATCTCTGTGGCAGAGACATGTCGACTTGGATCGTCCCACATTGCCAGGTCCTTCCAAGGGCATCTCTGATGTGGAAGTCGATCTTCGGTCCATAAAAAGCGCCATCTCCCTCATTGATCTTGTAGACCTTACCACTTCTTTCAAGGGCATTTTGGAGGGCTTTTGTGGCGTGCTCCCACTGCTCATCGGTTCCGATCGTGTCTTTTTCAGGCCGAGTAGAGAGTTCGAGGTGGTAGGTGAGACCGAAGGTGGTGTAGATCTCCTCTGCGAGGGCAAGAACCCGAAGGATCTCCTCCTCGATTTGGTGGGGTTCCATGTAAATATGGGCATCGTCTTGGAAAAAACTCCGTACCCGCATAAGCCCTGAGAGGGCTCCTGAGGCCTCATGCCTGTGGACGTGTCCAATTTCAGCGATCCGCAAGGGGAACTCTCGGTAGCTGTGGACTGCTTTTTTGTAGAAGAGCATCCCGCCCGGGCAGTTCATCGGCTTTACAGCAAACTCCCGCTCCTCGATTGTGGTTGAGTACATATTTTGTCGGTAATTCTCCCAGTGACCCGACCGCTCCCAGAGAGTCCGGTCCATGATTTGGGGAGTTTGGATCTCGACGTACCCCTCTCTCTCGTGACACTCTCGCCAGTAAGCAAGAAGAGCACTCCAAACGAGGGTTCCTTTTGGATGGATAAACGGCATCCCGGGAGCCTCTTCACAATAGGAGAACAGGTCGAGTTTTGGTCCCAAGACTTTGTGGTCTCGCTTCTTGGCCTCCTCAACCCTTGTGATGTATTCCTTGAGCAGCTTTTTATCAGGGTAGGTGATTGCGTAGATCCGGGTGAGCATCTCACGAGACGGGTCGCCACGCCAGTAGGCTCCAGAAGTTTTCAACACTTTCCAAGCCTTCACCTTCCCTAACTTGGGGATATGAGGTCCGCGACAAAGGTCGTAAAACTCCCCTTGTCTGTACGCGGTCAAAACCTGATCCTCGAATCCTTCGATTAGTTCAATCTTGTAGGGATTATCGGCAAAGGCTTTTTTGGCCGCTTCCTTATTGGGGAAAACCTCTCTTTCCGTTCTGTAGTTCTCTTTGATGATTTTCCCCATCTCCTCTTCGATTTTTTTAAAATCCTCGTCCGAGATGTGGAGATTGGCAAAATCGTAGTAAAATCCATTTTCAATCGGAGGGCCGATTGTCGGTTTCGCCTCAGGCCAGAGGCGGAGGACAGCCTGCGCGAGAATATGGGCCGAGCTGTGCCAGTAGAGTTCTTCTCCTTCTGGGTCAGCAAAGTCAATTAGCTTTACTTCATCTCCCGAAGAGAGGGGGGTAGTCAGATCGACAAGTGTCCCATTGACCTTTGCAGCAAGGGCCTCGTTTGGGCCAGTCTTCTGGAATTTTTGCGCGAGCGTTTCGGCTGTGCTCCCTTCAGGGAGTTCGACCTCTTGCTGTTGGTAGTGAATCTTGATAGGCATAAGATGCCGATTCTACCCGAGAACTATTGAAAAGAAAAGACCAAATTCTCATAGGGAGAGTCTTTGGGGGATTCCTAACCGCGAAGGCAAGCGAAGAATCAGCGAAAGGGCCATGTGTTTTTTTCTTCTCAAATGTATGATGCAGTTTCATGTTCGCTAAGTTGAGGTGATCCAAACGTGAGGAGAGTGTGTGTAGATGCGAGACTTTATAGGGCAGGGGGGATGGGGACTTTTTTGCAAAACATCCTCCCTTTCTTAAGCAAGCAGCCTCATCTCGATCTTGCGCTTCTCTGTTTTCCTGGGGATAGGAAAGATCTTGGGAAGTTTACAGATTCTCTTATCGAGATGAAAAGCCCCATTTACTCCCTGAAAGAGCAAAAAGAGCTAGCCGCTAAAATCCCCCGATGTGACCTTTTCTGGTCTCCCCATTTCAATGTTCCCCTTTTCCCAATAAAAGCGAAAAAGCGGATGACGACAATTCACGATGTTTTCCATCTTGCCTTTTTCTCCTCGCTGAATTTTCGTGAGAAGCTCTATGCCAAATGGTTTTACAATGCTGCTTTTGCCCTTTCCGATTGGGTTACGGCACCATCGATTTTTACAAAAAATGAGATCGATCAATATGCCACGATTCGACCGAAGAGGATCTCCGTTCTTCCCAACCCGGTATCGATTTCTGTAGAAGAGAGGGGAGAGGGAGAGGATTTTCTCCTTTGCGTGGGGAATGTGAAGCCGCATAAAAACTTTACACGTCTGGTTAAAGCTTACAGGATAGTGGCTCCTCAAGAGAGGCTGGTGGTGGTAGGCAAACGAGAGGGTTTACGTACTATTGATCATGAGGTGAGGGATCTTGTAGAAAATGATCCCTTCTTGCAAAAACAGGTTACCTTTACTGGTTGGGTAGATCAAGAGACACTGGAGTCGTATTACCGAAGGGCTAAAGTTTTTTTATTTCCTTCCCTTTATGAGGGATTTGGGTATCCTCCTTTAGAGGCAATGGGGAAGAGGTGTCCGGTAGTGGCAGCGAGAGCTGGAGCCATACCAGAAGTTTGTGGGGAGGGTGTGTTGTATGTCGATCCCCTCTCCGTCGATTCGATTGCGGAGGGGATAGGTAAGCTATTGGGCAGCGAAGAAGAGAGAGAAGCTCTTATTGGAAGGGGGGATAGACACCTTTCAGAGCTTCTCTCTTCGGACCGTTTACAACCCTATTTAGAGGTGATAGATGCGTGTTGCAGTAGTGCATGACTGGTTGACTGTGTACGGAGGAGCAGAGCGGGTATTGGAGCAAATCTTGAAGCTCTACCCGGATGCTGATCTCTATAGCGTGATCGATTTTTTCCCCTCTGACCTCAGGTCTCACCTGCTCGACAAGAAGGCCAAGACGACATTTATCCAAAAAATCCCTCTATCGAAGAGGCTTTACCCCTATCTCCTCCCTCTCATGCCCTTTGCGATTGAACAGCTTGATTTGAGCAAGTACGATCTCGTGATCTCGTCGAGTTATGCTGTAGCCAAAGGGGTGATCACCAACCCCGATCAGCTCCACATCTGCTACTGCCACTCTCCTATGCGTTATGCTTGGGATCTCCAATCCCAATACCTAAAGAAAAAAGGGGATCTTATGGCCCGTTTTGTCTTCCACAAGATGCGGGGGTGGGATTTAAGAAGTTCTTTTCGAGTAGATCGCTTTATTGCCAATTCCCACTTTGTCGCTCGGAGGATTGAGAAAGTCTACCGGAGAAAAGCGGAGGTGATCTCCCCACCGGTAGATCTCTCTTCTTTCCCCCTTCAAAAGGAGAAGGAGGAGTACTATGTAACTTCTGGAAGAATGGTCACCTACAAAAAGCTCGATCTGCTCATCAAGGCGTTCCGAAGACTCCCTGAGAAAAAATTGGTGGTGATAGGAGACGGCCCTCTTCGGAAGAAAATGGAGAAGCTAGCGACAAAAAACGTCGAGTTCTTAGGAGGAGTCTCAGAAGAGGTACTCTCTGAAAAGCTCGGGAAAGCAAGAGCCTACCTCTTTGCTGGAGTAGAAGACTTTGGGATTGCCCCACTAGAGGCGCAAAGTACCGGAACTCCCGTGATCGCTTTTGGGAAAGGGGGCGTTTGGGAGACGTGTCAAGATACGGGCCATTTTTTTGTCAGCCAAACAGAGGAAGGGGTCATCGATGCGATAAGAGACTTTGAAGCGACCCCCTCGGTCTCCCCTGAAGCGTGTCGAGAGAATGCCGAGAGGTTCTCGATCAAACAATTCCAAACCCAGTTCCAAAATTTTGTCGAGAGATGTGTAAATAGATGAAAGGATTGATCTTAGCAGGAGGAAGCGGGAAGCGTCTTTGGCCTTTGTCTCGGAAGAATTTCCCCAAACAGTTCTTACGCCTCTCTTCTTCAGAATCGTTTTTACAGAAGACCATAAGGCGAAATTTAGCTCTTATTCCTGCTGAAGATCTCTACATCGTCACTCCAGAGATCTATCTCCATGAGGTGGTTGCTCAAGTAGCGGAGATCGATTCTCGACTGAAAAAGAATCTTCTTTTAGAACCTGAGCCGAAAAATACCGCTCCAGCTGTCTTTCAGGCGTTAAAGACTCTCAAACCTCCTCCTGATGAATGTGTTCTGGTAGTCCCCTCCGACCATTTGATCTCTCCAGAAGAGAAATATGTGGAAGCGGTCGAGGAGGGTCTTAAACTAGCTCAAGCAGGAAGAGTCGTCACGTTTGGGGTGATACCTACCCGTCCTGAGTCGGGGTATGGGTATATCAAAGCCTATGGGAACCGCGTAGAAGAATTTGTCGAAAAACCCTCTCTTAGCGCGGCTGAAGAGTATTTGGCAGATGGGAACTACTTTTGGAATGCTGGTCTATTTCTTTTCTCCTGTCAGACATTTTGGAAGGAGATGAAAGAACATGCTCCCGAAATCACAGATCATCCTTTTGAGAAGATGCCCTCGATCTCCCTCGACTACGCTTTGATGCAAAGATCGTCCAAGCTCGCCATGGTTCCCCTCTCACTTACTTGGAGTGATATTGGCTCTTGGGAGAGTCTTGCGCACCTTTACAACCAAGATGGAGAAAAGAATGTCACGATAGGTGATGTCCATACTTACGACACAAAAGACTCCTTCGTTTTTGCAGAAAGTCGTCTTGTGGCAACTGTGGGGGTAGAAAACTTAGTCGTGGTCGAGACAGAAGATGCCGTTTTGGTCGTGGAAAAATCGCAAGCACAGGATGTGGGAAAACTCGTAGACTGTCTCCAAAAAAAGAAGGAAGCGACCACCCATCCCACAGCAACCCGTCCATGGGGCTCTTACACCGTTTTAAGAGAAGGAGAGCGGTACAAATTGAAGAGGATCACGGTTAAGCCAAAGCAAAAGCTCAGTTTGCAAATGCACTACCATAGAAGTGAGCATTGGGTAATTGTGACAGGAACAGCAAAAGTGACGATTCAAGGAGAGGAGTCAATTGTCCATGAAGGGGAGAGCATCTTTGTCCCCAAATCTGCCCTCCACCGTGTCGAAAATCCCGGGAAGGTCCTCCTTGAGATCATCGAAGTCCAGGTGGGAGAATATCTTGGGGAAGACGACATCGTCCGCCTCGAAGACGTCTACGGACGCCTCGACGAACATGCCGCCTTCCACCTCCTCAAATAATGCAGAATTGTTACAAAATCCAACTTGAGTTTAGCGACGGTTATGTGCTAGCATTTACGCATCATGAATAATGCGGGTAAAAACATGGATTTCAGATATGTGTGCTCATTTTTTTTGGTCTTTGTTCTTCTGTTTGGATCATCCAGCTTGACCGCCTACGAGTCTGATTGCGAGTATTTCAACTCAGATTATTGGTATGTCTCCATGGGACTTGGAGCAAATAATAGAAGTCCCGAAATACTGGGCAATGGGGCGAAAACCTTTTTAACGGGTCCAAGCTTCGATGCTGCTTTGGGATATGTTTTCTCACCTCATCTTCGAGGGGAGGCTGCCTGTACCTTTCGGACTCATCCTCTGGGAGCGATTTCAGATTCAATAGATGGAGATCCACTAACGGCAGAAGAGAGCTCTTACTGTTTGCTGTTAAATGGCTATTTTTCTGCGGATCCGATTTGCTCTATTACCCCTTATGCTGGATGGGGAATGGGGTATGGGGATGTTCTGTTTTCGATCCACACAAATCTCCTCCCCCGCCCCAATTTTAGGCATACGAGACACCATTCCAAAGGATTTGCCTACCAGTTTATGGGAGGGCTCTCCTATTGGTTGAACTCGTATTTAGATCTCGCAGTGGAGTATCGCTTTGCAGGGATTACAAACCTAGAATATTTCTTTAGAAACAGCCATTTTCAAACTCACGAAGGGGTTGTGAAGCTAGCCTATGCTTTTAGAAAGAGGAATATGCCTCGATACAGCTACACTCCGGTTTGGTCAGATTTAAGTAATCGATGGTATATCACAACAAAAATCGGACCCAATTTTAGGGAAACCCAAAACTATTCAATCGGGTCAAACGGGACCAACGGGACCAAATCCTTTCACATTGGTCCCTATTTTGCTGCTGCTATTGGTTGCTATCCTTTTTGTAATTGGGTGAGAACAGAATTCGAATTTGGGGTGCGACAAAACGAGGTAAAACTCTATCATGTAGATCTTTTTCGTGGCTCAGGTGATGAAATTATCCTGACAGCAATGTGCAATGGGTATCTTTCTCCCTTTCATTTTTGTGGAGTGATCCCCTACTTAGGAGGAGGAGTAGGGTATGCTTACGATAATCATGCTGTTCACGTTAATCTTCCACCCAATCTCCCCAATCCTCCTAACCGACCTATTTTTCCCAGTTTTAAGCATCCTAGACAAAAGAGTCACAACTTCGCCTACCAATTCATGGGAGGGGTGAATTACCAACTAACATGCTATACTCAGCTTGGGCTCGATTTCCAATATTTCCATATCCAGGATGTGCTATATAAAAGTTTTTTTGATCGGTCTACGCATGTAAATGCTTCCTTCCATACCGCTGCATTTCGTGTCACGTATTTGTTTAATTAATAATCTGGAACTGTTAAAAAACTCAACCTCGACTTGAGTTTTTTAACAGTTCCACCTTGTCATATTGATAAAACTGTTCGAGTGGGAGGAGCTCCAGGACACCTGAAAAGTAGTGCATTTAATTTGGGT
>SDBV01007191.1_pt1 | contig 15274 bp, 13 predicted proteins | sample 2277081 | NCBI WGS metagenome assembly SDBV01 (sample SAMN10402039, study PRJNA504765) | marine sediment metagenome | isolation source: marine sediment core GS10_PC15, 223 cmbsf | place: Arctic Ocean: Southern Knipovich Ridge | collected 2010
TGGGCGGGCGTGTAGACAGTATAGGTGCCGTGGATCACCATGGGCAGGCTGAGCTCGAGTGTGGATCCGACGACCTTGGATATTTTGGCCTTGCATTTTCCCCCTATGATATTGGCCAGCTCGGCGAGGGCGTCGAAGAGTTCCTCATTTATTTGCGCGTCCTCGCTGCTGAGCATGCGATTGACCACGCGACAGGCGGTTTCTGGCGGAAAAGAGAGGCCGATGGTGCCCTTGACCTCCCCGGAAAAGGCGATGAGGGCCAATACGTGCTCAGGCCGCGTCCCACTGTCCGCAAGCCCGACGTTTTGCACTTCGATAGACGACCCAAGCAAAGTATCGAACACAGTATCGAGCGATTCAATGACCGGATCCAGATATTTCGCTTCGACCATCTTACGTTCCTGGTCTTCTTCCGGCTCCATTTCCATAGGCGCGTCTTGTGAGGGACGAACAGGGGGAATCTTCTTCAAAACCGTCTCAATCCGCTCCACAAAGACCGGAATCTGAAACGGCTTGATCACGTAACTGTCGGCGCCGTCCTGCAGGGCCTCTACGACGCGGCTCTTCTCAGCCTCTGTCGTGACCATGACGATCGCGGCCTTACTCCCCAGCTTGCGAATCTCCTTCAGCGCATCTATCCCCGACATATTCGGCATGTTCCAGTCCATCAGGATCAGGTCGTAACGGCGGTGCTTGCACCGCTCGAGAGCTTCCATACCGTCTGACGCTTCATCGGCCTGTTTAATCCCGACATGGTGAAGCGCTTCGAGGATGAGCTTGCGCATCGTCAGAGAGTCATCGACCACCAAAGAGTTCATTCTTGTCCCCCAATTCCCGCTTCAGACCTCTCCCAGCAATTCTATGCACTATCTCATCGAAATGCAATGCCCAAGGCCGGAATTCCCTAATTGTTGGCACGAAAAGACATCGTTTGGAAGCCACTCTCCTCGTCCAACGCGGCTGGCCAGACAATTGAGGCCGCGCGCCCCAACCCACTTGCCTCAAGCTATTGGCCTTCCTCACTCAAATACGGCCGGACGATCGAGTTCCAGAGGTCATAGCCCTTGCGGCTGAGGTGGAGGCCGTCCCCGAGAAACAACTCCTTGCGGGGTTTGCCGTCGTCCCCGATCATCAGCGTGTCGATATCGACAAACTGCAAGAGTGGCTCCGTCTCGGTATGGGCCCGAATAAGGGCATTCGCCCCGCGCATCTTCTCGACCATCCCCCAGCGCAGGATGCTCGGCTTGATGGCGACGTAGGCGATACGCGTGTCCGGAAGGGCGTCATGGATGACCTTGAAAAAGGTCTTGGTATCCTCGAAAACCCGCTCAGCGCTCTTCCCGCCCGCAATGTCGTTGTCACCCGCGTACAGGACCACCAGCCGTGGTTCGTACGGGAGAGCGATCCGGGGGGCAAACTCGACGCTATCGGAGGTCTGCGAACCGCCGAATCCACGGTTGATAATCTTGAACTCCCGGAAGTCCTCGCCGGTCTTCCACATCACCATGCTCGAGCTCCCGATGAAGACAATCTCACCCTTCGGCGGCGGATCCACGGCGTCCTGCTGTTCGAAAGCCTGAATGGACTTCTCCCAACGGTTCTCCTTTGCGGCTGCCGGCGCATCGGCGAACGTAGCCGCGTTGGCGAGCAAGATAAGCAATCCCAGGAAAAGGCAGCACAGTCTATAGATTTGCATCGTTACGCTCCGAGTCAAGGCCAGCGACTAATCTACCATACGCAACGATCTCCAGGCCAACAGCAGATGACGGCCGGCATTTGCCTATACCAGAATGCACGCAGTTCGAAAATCCACTACGAATGGCCAAGCGAATGGGCCTTCTGATACGATGACCAGTCGAAGACTGCACCTGCGATCAGAGATGTCTCTATGCTGGATCGGCCCCCCAAAAAACCCATCGCGCGGCGCAGAGTGGCCCTTCGTTTGGTGTTGGCCGCGGGCCTGGTCGCGTATTCCGCCCTGGTCGGATTGGCCGCGGCGCTCGCGTGTTCCGTAAAAGTCACCGGCCTGCCCCTCTTGGCCATCGTCTACGTGCCGGTGTGGCTCTATGTGACGCTCCTGAGCTGGCCCGGGCCGCGCGTTTTCCTCCTCGGGCCGGCCGTCTTCGGGGTCAGTTCCGTCGTCCCCGTCTATGTCCTGAATCCGTTTTTGTAGCCGACCGAGTCTTGGCGTATGTTGCTCGAGTTCCCGCGCCTATACATTCGTTGGCACGACGTGCTGACCTCAGTCGAGGGCGAGTTCTGGGGGAATCCCCCGGACCGTCTCGGCCACATCCACGGCCGGCTTTTCACGTCCGATGCCATGGTCTTCCCGGGCGAGCGGATATTCCTGATTCTGGGCGTGGTGCTGTGCCTGTACTTCTTGCTGAAGGCGATCCAACAGCGAAAAGCGCATCCACTCGGCGTGTTGCTCATCTACGCCCTCGCGCAATACGGATTCATCGTAACGCTGATACAGTTCGACTGGCGCCGCTACTACTTCCCAACGCTATTGTCGATGAAGCTGGTCGCTGCGGCGGGCGCGATAGTCCCCGTGCTCCTACTGATCCATTACTGGAAATCGCGCAATACTCCGGCGGAAGGCGCTGAAGCGGGGCAAGCACCGCCGCTGCGCGAGTGATCGGCAGACGCAACGCCGCCTGGCGGCCCGATTCAGGCCTTGTAGATGCGCTCTCGATGTTGCGCGACGGCGCTGGTGGCATTACGCGTGTCCAGCACGAGCTTGGCGTGTTCGACGATGAAGTCGTAATCGTAGTCAGAATGCGCGGTCGCGATCAGCACACAATCGTACTCGCCTAGGCCCTCTGCGCTCAGATCGACCGACTCAAGTCCAAAATCGAACTTCCGCGTCGGGGAAAGCCGCGGCACGTATGGATCGTTGTAATCGACCGTCGCGCCGCGGTCGCGCAGCAGCTCGATCAGCGTCAACCCCGGAGATTCGCGCGTATCGTCGACATCCGCCTTGTACGCAACGCCAAGCAGCAAGACGCGCGCGCCGTTGAGCGCCTTACCATGCTCATTCAGCGCGTTCATGAGCGACGACACAACGTACTCCGGCATGGACGTATTGATTTCCCCAGCGAGTTCGATAAAGCGCGTCGTGATGCCGTATTCGCGGGCCTTCCACGTCAGATAGAAAGGGTCGATCGGGATGCAGTGCCCGCCGAGTCCGGGCCCAGGATAAAACGGCATGTACCCGAAGGGCTTCGTCGTGGCGGCCTCGATGACCTCCCAAACGTCTATGCCCATCTTTGTGTAGATGAGCTTCAATTCGTTCACCAGTGCGATATTGACGCTTCGAAAAATGTTCTCGAGAAGCTTGACCGCTTCGGCCGCCGACGTGGAAGAGACACGCACCGTCGAGACCACGATTTCGCTGTACATCGCGTCGGCCGCGTCGAGCGCATCTTCATCGCAGCCCCCAATGACCTTAGGGATCTTCCCGGTCGAGAAGACGGCATTGCCCGGGTCTTCCCGCTCGGGCGAGTAGGCCAGAAGAAAATCCTCGCCACAGATTCTCCCACCGGCCTCAAGCGCGGGCCGCAGGACCTCCTCGGTAGTGCCGGGATAGGTCGTCGATTCAAGAACGACCAGTTGGCCTGGCCGTAAATACGGCGCGAGGCTATCGCCAGTGGATTCGATGTAGCTCAAGTCCGGCTCGTAATGCGTCGTGAGCGGCGTTGGCACGCAAATCAGCAGCGCGTCGGCCTCAGCCGAGCGCGAGAAATCGGCCGTGGCTTCCAACAAGCCGCTATCGACAAGGGCGCCGATGTCGTCCGAAGAGATGTGCTGGATATAGCTCTTGCCCTCGTTGAGAGCGTCGGCCTTGCCCTGATCAATGTCAAAACCGAGGACCTTGAAGCCGGCCCTGGCGAATTCCGTCACAAGCGGCAGGCCGACATAGCCGAGGCCGATAACGCCGATGACTGCCTCTCGTTTCCGGATAAGTTCAATAAAAGGATGTGCGTCCAAACCAGGCCCCCTGACGTTGCATGTGCGCGCGACAAAGCCCCTCACGCCATTCTCAATTCCCTTCCTCATTAAACCCGAAGGCCGGAACGTGTTACAAGTATTTGGGGCGGCCCCGAGACTTCGCCTATAATCGCCCTCGAAACGTCACAGAAGCTGTACCGAAAATGAACGAATGGGGAGTGGGTTTATTGAAAGTCCCGCTGCTGGATCTTCAGCCACAAATGAAAAGCATCGAATCCGAGCTCAAGGCCGCCGTCACCGAAGTGCTCGAATCCACCCAATACGTGCTCGGCCCCAAGGTAGAAGCACTTGAGTCGGCTATCGCGGAGTACACCGGCGCCGCCCACGCCATAGGCGTCTCCTCCGGGACCGATGCGCTGCTGGTATCGCTGATGGCCCTGGACATCGGGCCTGGGGACGTGGTCGTGACGACGCCCTACTCCTTCTTCGCGACCGCCGGGGCGATCGCGCGGCTCCATGCGCAGCCGGCCTTTGTGGACATCGATCCAGACTCATGCAACATGAACCCCGGCGCGCTTAGCGATTGGTTCGCGGCCAACGCAGACAAAAGGGGCCGCGTCAAGGCCATCATCCCTGTCCATTTGTACGGTCAATGCGCCGATATGGATTCCATCCTCGAAATCGCGCAGGACCATGGCGTCCCCGTCATCGAAGACGCAGCGCAGGCCATCGGCGCGGTGTATCCCTCCGCAGCGGGCCCAAGAAAGGCCGGCAGCATGGGGACCATGGGCTGTTTCTCATTCTTCCCGACCAAGAACCTCGGGGGAATAGGTGACGGCGGAATGGTCGTCACCAACGACGCGCAACTCGCCGAAAAAGTGCGCTGGCTGCGCAACCACGGCATGGCGCCGAAGTATTACCACAAGACGATTGGCGGTAATTTCCGGCTCGATCCCATCCAAGCGGCCGTGTTATCGGTGAAGCTCCCGCATCTCGACCGGTGGCACGAAATGCGCCGCGAGAACGCCGCCTACTACGACGAGCGCTTCGACATCGAGGGCCTCAAGAAACCGGCGCTGGCCTATGGCCGCAACAGCCATATCTACAACCAATACGTCGTGGCGGTGCCCGGGCGGCGCGACGAATTGCGCATTCATCTAAACGAGCAAGAAGTCGGTCACGAGGTTTACTACCCCGTGCCGCTCCACCTGCAGGATTGCTTCAAAGACCTAGGCTACGCGCAGGGCGATTTCACGAACAGTGAGACGGCCGCCACAAGCACGCTCGCACTTCCCATCTATCCGGAACTCACGCGCGCCATGCAAGACCACGTCGTCGGACAGATCGCCGCGTTCTATCAGGCCGCAGTAGCTCCGCGTCCCTAGCAGTCGGGCCGCCCGATACTGAAATAATTAAAGCCAAGGTCTACGAGATTCTTCGGTATATAGAGGTTTCGGCCGTCGAAGATCTTCTTTTGCTTCATCAGATCCCCCATACGCTCGAAATTCGGATTGCGGAACTCACGCCATTCAGTCGAGATGACGAGCCCGTCCGCGTCCTCCAGCACGTCGTACATCTTGGCCGAAACCGCGACCCGGTCCCCATATAGCTCACGGACCTTCGGCCCCGCCACCGGATCGAAGACCGCCACTTCGGCCCCCGATTCGAGCAGCGCGTCCAGCACTCGCAAGGCAGGCGCGTTGCGCAGGTCGTCCGTGCCGGGCTTGAAGCTCGCACCCCACATGGCGAATTTCTTCCCGCTCAGGTCTTTACCATAGTGTTCGAGGATCCGGGCGACAAAGATCTCCTGCTGATACTCATTAGTCTTGCTGATGCCTTCGAGGATGGCCGATTGCAGGCCCTTCTCCCTGGCCATATGGGCGGCGGCAAGCACGTCCTTCGGGAAACACGATCCCCCGAACCCGAGGCCCGGAAACAGAAAATGTGGCCCGAGCCGCTCATCGGCCCCGATGGCCAGGCGCACCTCGGTGATGTCGGCGCCATACGCGTTCGCCAGGTTCGCCAACTCATTAATGAGCGAAATGCGCGCCGCCAGCATCGTATTCACGGCGTACTTGGCCAACTCCGCGCTCGGGATACTCATCGCAAGCAGGGGTTTGCCCGTCCGCAGAAAAGGCGCGTACAACTCCTTCATGATTTCGAGAACGCGCACGTCCTCGTAGCCGATCACGATGCGATCGGGCTTCATCATGTCTTCCACCGCCGTTCCTTCCTTAAGAAACTCCGGATTCGACACGACATCGAAATCGTGTTCGGTGAGGGACTGAATAATCTCCTTGATACGATACGTTGTGCCGACCGGACACGTGCTCTTACTCACAACGATACGGTAGCCCGGCATCGCCTTGCCGACTTCCTCAGCCACGGCCCAGACCTGCGAAAGGTCCGCCTGACCGTCGCTGCCGTCCGGCGTACCCACGGCCAGAAAAATCAGAAGGCAGTCTGAAATCCCCTCAGCGAGGTCGGTCGTGAAACGCAGGCGGTCCTCCTGGACATTGCGCGTCACGAGTTCCTCAAGCCCAGGCTCATAGATCGGAACCTCGCCACGCTGGAGCGGCTCGATGCGCTTCGGGTCGTTATCCACGCACACGACCTCGTGGCCGTGCTCGGCAAATACCGTGCCCGCGACCAGCCCGACATAACCTGTACCAACCACAGTAATCTTCAAAATGCCACTCCCAACTTCGCCCCCAACCGCAACCGCACAATCCTACAGAAACTACGCGGATGGGCGCAATAGCAACGCCTCAGAGGCGGCTGACGCGCCGCCTGCTGCCGTCCAAGATCCTCTACCACATCAGGCGCGTGAAGGCTTTGGCCCTCGGCAAGAACCGCAAAACTACAGGCTATAGTGCGTCGAGCGCCTCCGCGATCTTCCTGTCAAGGTCGCGGTGAAGCCGCAGGTTCTCCGCCCGGTCCGACTGAATCTCGATGATGCAGCATTCAGAACGCTCCAGCGCGGCGGCGTAAGTCTCGATAAGCTCCCGGTTCGTCCCCGGTCGGAAATACGCAAGATCGAAGGCCCGCGCCATCTCGTCGAAGCTGATTCCGTGCGGCGTGCCAAAAAAGCGCTCGAAATGCTCCGGGTGTTCCGCGATCGGCAAGAAATGAAAGATCCCGCCCCCGTTGTTGTTGACGATCAGCAATATCAGCGGCGCGGGAAGGTCCTTCAATAGCGCGAGCGAATTCAAATCGTGCAGTGCCGCCAGATCGCCGATCACCGCCGTTACCCTCTTCCCCAGCCCGCGAGCATAGCCCGCCGCCGTCGCGATATTGCCATCGATACCACTCGCGCCCCGGTTCGCCGCCACCAGCGCCCCCTGCCCGTCCGCCGCCCCATACTTGTCCGCATCCCGAATTGGCATACTGTTACCAAGGAACAAGACACCGTCTCCCGGAGCGTTGCGCGTCACGATTCGGGCGACACCGGCCTCAGTCAATGGGCCGCTCTCCTGAATATAAGAATCTAGAATCCCTTCGATACGCATCGACGCCTGAACGAGGGATTCGACCCTATCATCGCGCCGTATCTGAACGCGACTGGCCAGATCCCTGCAAAAAGCGGCAACATCGCAAACGATCCGCTGCGTCACACGCTGAGGAGGATCGGCACGCCGCGCATGATTGGTCACCCTGAGATAGTCTATCCGGGGCCTTCCCGAAGCGTTGATTCCTTCCAGAAACTGAAGCATGGGTTTCGACGTGAACTGTCCCCCGATATGAAGAACGAGGTCCGTCCCAGGCAGCAAATCGTTGACGCCGCGCGTACCCAGAAGCTGCACGGCATGATGCACCGTGTTCTCGCCGCCCCGCGTCCGCAGTCCCGAAGTAATATCGGGCACCATCGGCCACCCAAGCGCCCCAGCCAGTTCCCCCGCTGCGTCCATCTCTTCCACCGTGCCCAGGCCGCCCACCAGCAGCAGACCCTTCGTGGTATTCATCAGCCTGTCGGCCACGGCCGCGCAGTCCTCCGCCGGCAACGACGCAGTCTGCCGAAAATCGCCCGGCCCGGGTCCGTTCATTTCAGGCTGAATTTCGACCGGGGACCTCGCGTGCGCCTCTGCACCAGGTGCAAGCGGCTCGTCAATCATGCAGTTCAAATGGATTGGACCCGTCACCCCGCGAAAACACCGCTCGACGGTAGCGGGGATCAACGACACATCACGCGAAACCGCCGGCCCCCACAAGCCAACATGCCGCTGGACGAACCCGCCAAATAGATTGACCTGATCGATGGTCTGGTTCGCGCCGGTGCCGTGGAGTTCCGGTGGGCGATCGGCCGTGAGCACAACCAGCCGCACGTGCGACATGGACGCCTCCACCACCGCCGGAAATGCGTTGGCAACGGCCGTACCGGAGCTACAGATAAACGCAGCAGGCTTGCCCGAGGACTTCGCGATGCCCAACGCGTGAAAGGCCGCGCCGCGCTCGTCAAAGTGGACCACAGACTTCGCGCTGGGGTGCTCGGCGACGGCCCAGGTCAGCGGCGTCGAACGCGATCCCGGACAGATACAGAAGGTGTCTACCCCCTTGCGAACCAACTCCTCAATGAGCAGACCCGCCCAAAGATGGTTGAAGTTGGGCGCCCCAGGCTGGCGCGACCCTCTATACCCCTTCGTCATCAGGACTGGACCGTTTCGCGCGGCGCGCCGGCTCCTTCAAGGATGACTCGGAAATCTGCGACCTTGTTCTCGAGCTCGTCCCACTCGTCCTGCGGCTCGGAGCCCGGCACGATGCCCGCGCCCGCGTAGACCGACAGCGTGCTGCCGTGGACAAGCGCCGAGCGGATGGCCACCGCGAACTCTGTACCCTCACGGCCGACCCAGCCCACCGGCCCCGTGTACCAGCCCCGTTCAAAAGACTCCGTCGCGCGAATGCACTCAAGCGCCTCGTCCCGAGGAATACCGGCCACTGCGGGCGTGGGATGAAGGCCCGCCAGCAGCTCCGTGTCGCAATCCGCAGCTTTCAGCCTGCCCTCAATCCGCGTAAGAAGATGTTGACAATGACGCAGCATCAGTAACTCGACGTCCTCGCCTCCCCAAACCGCCTCGCACCGATCGTTGAACAAGTCACGAATACTGTCCAGAACGTAGCGGTGCTCACAACGCTCCTTCTCAGAGCCCAGCAACTCCTTGCCCAGGCGCTCATCGTCTTCCGGCGTGGCCCCGCGCGCGCGCGTTCCCGCAAGCGCCTCGCTCTGAAGAGACGCCCCCACGCGCTTATAGAGCTGCTCCGGGGAGGCGCCGACAAACCCCGCGCCGGCCTCGGGCTGAAACAAGTAATGATACGAATACTCCGTATTGGCCTTCAGCACCTGAAGCAACGCGACCGGATCGGCCTCATCAGTCAATTGGAAGCTCGATTCCCGCGCCAGCACCACCTTCTCCAAAGTGCCGTCTTCAAATGCCCTCAGAAGCTCCCGGACCGAATCGCACCACCCGTCGATATCGGGCGTGTCGCTTCGGCTGAGCGCCTCAGGGAGTTCCGCTTGACTTGGCGCCGCAGTTGTTTCCAGCGTCTCCAGGCGTTCACGCAAGGCGTCCGCCAATCCTGCGTCCATTGCCGTATCCGGAAGGACCACGTTACAAGCCACATAGTAGTCATCGCCCCTGGCCACCAACTCAAACTGAGGAAGCACAAAACGATACGTGCCAAAAGGCCCCCACTTCGCATCGCGCGCGTGGGCCAAATCGAACCGGAACCCTCCGAAGTAACGCAATTCATCATGGCCCGATGAAAGCTCCTCGCGCATCTCCTCGAAAACGCCCTCCACACCCCGCCCTGACCCGCTCGTCTTAATATCAGCGGCGCCAATACCCGCGACGGCGAAAGCGTGCTCCCGATCCGACCAGAAAACCTTGCTGGATTCGGGCTGTTTCCGCAGCCAGGCAAGCAGATCGACAGCGGGTACGCGGGACATCAAGCGGACCACGCGCCTGCGGCCCGTCTTCGCCTCCGGAGTCGACAGGAGAACGGCGAGGTCCTTCGACAGCGCCGCGGCGGCATCGGGTGCAACGTCAGGATTTCGCACCCTTAGACGTCCCCCTCGTAGAGCGTTGCGACACCGAAGGTCAACGGATACGCCCGCACATTCTTGAACCCCGCGTCACGCAATATCGAGCAGAAGGCCTCGCCCCTCGGGAATTCCTCCGCGGTCCGGTTCAGATACCGGTAGGCCTGCCTGTCGCCCGACACAAGGGCCCCAATTCGCGGAAGGATGTTCCGGAAATAGAACAAATACAGCCCCCGGACAATTCTGTTCCGTGGCAATGAGAACTCCAGGATAAGAACACGGCCCTTCGGCTTCAAGACACGCCATATTTCCCGAAGCGTTTCAGCCACATTTGGCACATTCCGGATACCAAAGGCCATAGTGGCCGCGTCAAACGATTCTCCCACGACCCCAAGCGCCCCGGCATCGCCCCGCAGCAGCGTCACCGCCCTCGTCAGCCCCCGCTTTTCGACCTTCCGCTTGCCCAACGCAAGCATGTTGGCCGACTTGTCCACTCCTACCCCCGCGGCCACCTTGTTCCCGGCCGCCGCGAGGCCCAGAAGCACATCGCCCGTACCCGTCGCCAGATCCAACACCTTCAGCCCAGTCCCATCGGGCAATCTCTCATAGAGAAACTTGCGCCACGCCACATCGCGCCGAAACGAGAGAACGCGATTCAGCATATCGTATCGCCCGGCAATCCGGTCGAACATCTTCCAGGACTCGGCGACACTCATCCCGCCGATGCTCTGCGTCTGTGCAGGCCCATGCCTCATTGGAGAAGAATTCCTAAACGTCGAATGGATTTGGGACGTACATAGCCCTCAGTGCAATGCCGCCATGCGCACCGGGATAGGCCCCATTATACCTGCGACACGGCCCTAAAATCAGGTTTGGAGCGCGATATGCGGCTGAGACGCCGTTCTTGCGCGCTCCCGCTTCCTATTCGACGTAGCCAAGGGTCTTTAGCGCCTCGATGTCCTCTTCCGAAAGCTCAGCCTCGTCAGACACCCGATTCGCAACAGCGTCACTCCAAAGCTGGATGCTATGCGTGAGTTTAGCCACGAGCTCCGGATGAAGGTCCGCCACATTCTCTAGCTCGCCCGGATCCTCATCGAGACGAAACAGCTCCGCGCGTTTCCCATCCAGCACAAGCTTCCAATCCCCCTCAAGGATCCCCTGCAATTGAGGGCCCTTACCGGTCATGATCTCCTTTGCCCCGGGGATATTGACGACCGCCCCGCCATAGGTCTCAATCACCCGCGCCCGCGTATCTGGGATATCGGCGTTAAGCACATCGAGCCCCTGCATGCCGGGCGCCGCATCCAGCCCCGCCAAACCCAGCAGCGTCGGCCCCACGTCAATCCCGCGCACCCGCGCGCCGCTCCGGCCCGGATCGAGCCCCGGTCCCGCGATCATGAATGGAATCCGCAGCCCGGGCTGATATATGCGCCGCCCATGGCCCAAATAATCGTGCTCCCACAGGCTTTCACCGTGATCGCCCACAAACACAACATACGTGTTCTCCAAAGGCAGCGCCGCCAGCACTTCGGCGATCGACGAGTCCGTGTACGCAATCTCTGAATCGTACCTCACCGTCACGCGCCCGCCCCGGTCATCGGGTACGTCCTTCGGATCAGTTACACTGAATCCCTCATGCTCCTCATATGGCGCATGAGGGTCCGAATAATGGAACCATGCAAAAAGCGGACGCTCCGGATCGCGCGCCTCAAGCAGACGCAATGCAATCCGAGTGACTTCATCCGCAGCCCGTTCGGACTTGATAATGCCCCAGCGCTTCTCGTGAAATCCGTCGTCATACTCGCCAAAGCCCCGGTCCAGCCCGCTGAGCTTGGCCTTAAGCGTCCAGTTACTGGTCACGCAGATCGTCTCATACCCCGCGCCGGAGAAACCCTCGGCGACCGTAGGCACATCTTCGGGGAGCCGCACTCCGTTGCGCTTGACGCCTGTCGCCCTCGGGTAGCGCGACGTCATCATCGAGCAGAACGACGGGCCGGTGAGCGGCACCTCGCAAATCATGTCATCGAACACGAGCGAACGAGCAGCGAGCCGATCGAGGTGTGGTGACGTCGGGCTTCCGTAGCCATAACAGCCCAAATGGTCGGCACGCAATGTGTCAACGGAAATGAGAACGACGTTTGGCGCCGAAAACAGGGCCGCGATCAGGATGGGGAACATTTGGGGACGGCCTGGTCTAATTCCTACTCTTCTTCCGGAAACTCGATGACGAGTTCGAACGATATCGACAGCGGAGCGGCTTCGTCATTTTCATCATGCACGACGATCACCTCCCCCTCCGAATCATACCCCACTACCTCGAATTCGAAGTCACCGGGCGGTGCGTTGAAAGGGACATCCACTTGGATCGTCCAAGTGTTATCGCCCGCTTCCTTGTCAGGCGTGATGCCGTCATCGCGCAGCTTAAACGTGATCGTGCGGTCTTCCATCACGAGACCCTCAACACGTTGAACAATGTCGAAGCGATCCACGACCTGCACAGTAATAATCGCCGTGTCTCCGGGCTGAAGATGGTCCGGCTGGATGCGGGCCGCCTTCATCGAGGGCTGGCGAGAAGACGTGGCGCAACCGGCAAGCGCTGCCAGCAGCGAAATACAGCACACAATCACAACGATGCGCTTCATAGCCTGCGTCTCCATTTCCCCGACGGCAAGCCTAGCCTACCCCTCACGAGCGTGTCAACCGCGTCGTACCGCACGGCCAGGCGCGCGACGCCTTGCGGGACGAAAGGACCGGGCAGCACCATCGAAGACATTCGGCCCGCTAGGATTGTGCCTCAGCGCCCTTGGGCTTCTTCTCGAACTCGCGAAGGAGCATAGAGAGCTTGCGGTGCTTATTCGCGGCCGCGATCTGCCACGGAACCATATTCCCGTCAAAAACCTGGCCATAGTCCGCACCCGCTTCCAGAAGGATCGTTGCCGTTTCAATATGGCCATGCATGGCGGCAATCACAAGCGCCGACACTCCGTTGGACGCCGCAATGTCAACATCGGCGCCATGCGCGATGAGCATACGCGCCATCTCCGGATCGCCAAGCCGCGTCGCCAACATCAGAGGACTAAGTCCTTCCGACGATTGCCTGTCGATGTCCACTCTACATTGCAGAAGATAGGCCGCGACATCGACATGGCCTTTCTCAACCGCGACCAACAGGGGCGTACGGCCAATCTTAGCGAGCTGATTGAGTTCCGCGCCATGCTCCGCCAGCACTTTGACAACGCCCAAATGGCCCTGAACGCAAGCCACAAGAAACGGCGTCAACCCTTTCCTGTCCCGCTCATTAGGGTCGGCGCCGCGGCTTAGGAGCAGTTTGACGACCGACACGCGCCCGCGTCGCGCCGCCTGATAGAGAGCGGTGTCTCCATACCTGCTGGGGATGTTAACGTCGGCCTCGTGTGCCAGGAGAAGCTCCACCGCACCCTTATGGCCGGCATGCACCGCGTGATAGAGGGCCGTCCGCCCCTTTTGGTCCCGCTGATCGACATCAGCCCCCTTGCCAAGCCGCGCCTCAAGCCGTCTGATGTCACCTTCATGGGCGGCATCATGGAAAGATCGGAACAACGACACCGAAAAAATTGCCATACTTCCCCCAATTCCCGTCCCCGCACGACCACGCTGACAGCCACTCTCCAGTATACCGCATAAATCGCGAAAATGGCGAGATTCATAGCATGTGCCTGCTGGACTCTGGCGCTTTGGTCCAGGCCCCGCCCACGCGCTGCGCAACCTACGTGCCACCGCACCGGCGGAATAGTGGCACGGGGCGGCGTGTTTCGGGTTTAACTCAATGTGAACAGAGGAAGGGCGTTCAAAGGTATGCATCATTAGGTGCAAAGATGCAGGTGTGGCATCATCCCCGAGCGATTTCCTCCGCTTCATGTCCAAACCAATGTGCGCACGGAGGAGTCCAACCACAAAGCTGATTATCGAGGCGCCCACACAGGGACCCAGCATTGTTGAAACTAGCAGACGACAGACCGCAAGAGAGATTGAGAAAAATGTTGAGTGAACAGCGTATATTCACGCGCGTTCCGTTTCACCAGACCCTTCGGTGGCACAACGGCAGCGGCGAGGAAGGGGCGGCCCGAATCCTCAATGTCAGCCGCGGCGGCCTTTCCCTGTCCCTGGCCCGATACCTCCGTCCGGGGCCCGCCCTCGTGTTTACCTTCGACGACATTCTCTATGGCAGCCGCCCGGTCGAGGTGCCCGCGTTGACCGTGTGGTGCCGTCCCGCACCGAACGACCGCCAGTCGTTCACAGCCGGCTTCTCCGTCGTACACGGCGAACCCGAGACACTGGCCGCCATCTCCGAAGTCTTCTACGCCGCCCGGCACGCCCAGGCCATGGGCCTTACCGGCTAGAAATACGGCCAGAAAGGCGCTTTCCAGCCGCGCCCCTAGGTCATGCGCTGACCTCAGCCATCGACTGCCTTTCTCATACTTTCTCTTTAGAAAAAGAGAAAGTATGCAAAGAGAAACCGATATCAGGGTCCGACGCTGCCGAGTCGGACCCTGAGCATTCTCCCCCCTTGTCATTTCCTGTAGATGTTAAGTAATTCGCGGACAGAATACCTTTGTAACTTTGGAGGGATTCTGGGCATGCGAAACAATAGCCAAGATGAGACGATAGAGCGGAACTACTTTCAGAAGTATCGGTTCTTGATCGGCGAGTATGGGCGGGTCAGGGCACAGTTTCAGGGGAGGCTCAGACGAACTCGATGGTGCGGCCGCATTTCTTGCACTTCATTTGGGTGGTGTCGAGACTGGGGGAGAGGTTCTTGGTGGCGCCGCAGGTGCATTTGACGGTCATCCACCCGCCGGGCTGGCGTTTGACCTTGAGCGTTTCTCCGGGTGCCGGCGCTCCTGCCGCCTGGTCCGCCTTATCGGCGGGGAGGTTGTCGGCGATGGCGGCGGCGGCGGCGAGTTGGGCAATGGGGACGGCGTGTTGGCGGCTGCATTTTGGGCAGGTGACTTTGTCGTGTTTGAAGTCGGGCGGAAGCTTGAGCCTAACGCCGCATACGCAGGGCAGGATGATGAACTGGTTGATATTGCGCAGGAGGTCGCCGGTATCGCGCATTTGCTGGCGCGGACTCTTCCGCTGCGAGCGCGGGTCGGCCTTGCGAGCCGCGCCGCCGTGTTCGGTGTCGCTGAGGGCGGACCCGGGCAGTTGCCCGGCCTTGCGGGCGCTGGTCTTGCCCCAGGCTTCCTGGTAGGCGCCGTAGGTGACCGTGCCGCCGATGCTGCGGAGGATCTTGACGCGTTCGGTGAGGGG
>SDBV01003630.1_pt1 | contig 15273 bp, 16 predicted proteins | sample 2277081 | NCBI WGS metagenome assembly SDBV01 (sample SAMN10402039, study PRJNA504765) | marine sediment metagenome | isolation source: marine sediment core GS10_PC15, 223 cmbsf | place: Arctic Ocean: Southern Knipovich Ridge | collected 2010
TCACGTCCGGGGGATACCAGGCAATATGCCGGGCGTTACCGGCGCCCGAGAGCTGGTGGTTCTCGGTCAAATTACAGCGGGATAGGAGACCGATATGCAAGACTATATCTTTCGCAAGTACGATATTCGCGGGGAAGTGGAACGGGACTTCCCACAGCCGGTTGTCGAGAACCTCGGGCGGGCGTTCGGGACCTTTGTCCGCCGGGAAGGCGGAACGACTGTCGCCCTCAGCGGCGACATACGCCTTACCACGCCCAAACTGAAGGAGTGGTTCGCCCGCGGGCTGCTGGAAACCGGCGTTGAAGTGATAGACATCGGTATCATACCCACTCCAACCAATTACTTCAGCATGTACCATCTTAACGTGGATGGCGCGGTGCAGATCACCGGTAGCCACAACCCACCGCAGTTCAACGGCTTCAAAATGTCATTCAGGAAGGCAGCCGTCTATGGGGATCAGATCCAGGGGCTGCGGGAACTCATCGAGCGGTCGGACTTCGAGTCCGGCGAGGGCAGTATCCGCCAGGAGGACCTCCTGACACCCTATATAAACCTGCTGGCGGACAAAGTCAAGTTGGACCGCCCCTTGAAGATAGTGATGGACTGCGGAAACGCGGCGGCATGCCTGGCAGCCCCCGAGCTTTTCAAGCGGTTGGGGGTGGAGATTACGGAGCTGTTCTGCACGGTGGATGGCAGCTTCCCCAATCATCACCCGGACCCCACCGAAGTGGAGAACCTGGAGGACCTGATCGCGGCGGTCAAAAAGGGCAGCTACGATTTCGGGGTAGCCTATGACGGCGACGCCGACCGCTTGGGCGTTGTGGATGAGCAGGGGCAGATCATCTTTGCCGATACCCTTATGGCCGTGTTCCTGGAGGAGGTGGCCCGCCCCGGTGAGGCCATTATCTTCGACGTGAAGTGCTCCCAGGCCCTGGAGGAAGAGATCACCCGCCGGGGGGCCATCCCGCTCATGTGGAAGACGGGACACAGCCTGATCAAGGAGAAAATGCGGGAGCGGAAGGTTGCCTTCGCTGGCGAGATGAGCGGGCACCTCTTCTTCGCCGACGAGTACTTCGGCTATGATGACGCCATCTACGCCTCCCTGCGCCTGGCCCGGCTGGTTGCCCGCCACCGCCGCCCCTTGTCGGCCCTGACGGCCGAGATTCCCGCCTATCACAGTACACCCGAAATGCGTCTGGAATGCCCTACAGACGAGGAGAAATTCAAGATCGCCCGGGCGGCGGAGACGTATTTCAAGGCCAATTACGACTGCATCGACATTGACGGCGTTCGAATCAGGTTCGGCGACGGGTGGGGGCTGGTGCGGGCTTCCAACACCCAGCCGGTCATCGTGTGCCGTTTCGAGGCCCGGACACCCCAGCGCCTGGAGGAAATCAAGTCGCTGGTGCTTACCAAGCTGAAGGATATGGGACAGATCGAGCTGGCCCGGTGACGCTCACCCCCGGCTACCTTGATACCCTTCGAAAGCGGATCAACCAGCGGTTAGGGGAAATCTATCCCCAAGGGCCGCGCCTGTTGGCCGAACCGGTGCACTATGCCCTGGCCGGGAAAGGCAAGCGGCTGCGACCTATACTCACGCAACTGGCCTGCCGGGCCTGCGGCGGCAGGGAGACCGATGCCCTCCATGCTGCCGTGGCTGTGGAAATTCTGCACAACTTCACCCTGGTGCATGACGACATCATGGACCAGGACCATACCCGGCACGGCCAGGCGACGGTACATACTAAATGGGACGATAGTGTTGGGATTCTGGCCGGGGACGCCCTGTTCATTCTCGCCCTGGCGGAGCTGCGTCTATCTCCCGGCAACGTGGAGGCCCTCACAAGTGTCTTTACGAAAGGGGCCCTGGCGGTCTGTGAGGGACAAGCCCTGGACAAGGAGTTCGAAGCCCGACCCCGGGTTACGCTGGACGAGTACCTGCAGATGATCGACCTGAAGACCGGCTATATGCTGGGACTGGCCGCTGAGCTGGGGGCAATTTGTGCCTCAGCCACCCGGGAGCAGATCGGGTGGGTACGGCGCTTCGGAAGTCTCCTGGGACGGGCGTTCCAGGTGCAGGATGACCTGCTGGAAATCTTTTCCGATACCGGCATTATGGGCAAAAGCCTGGGCAGCGATCTGCTGGCTGAGAAGAAGACCTACCTGATGATTGCCGCCCTGGAACGGGCCCCCGATCAGGTACGACAGGCGGTGGATACGGCCACAAAGGACCTGGAAACAGGTCTGGCCGCACTGCGTGAGACCCTCCTCACCACCGGCGTTAAGGAGGAAGCAGAGGCTATCGTGCACAACACGATCAACCAGGCCGTGACCGAGCTTCTGCCATTGGGCACGAATGCGGACCCGCTTCGGGAGTTTGCCCAGCTTGTGCTCAATCGGAAAAAGTAATCGGGCGGTTGGATGGTTAGAAGGCTAACTTTAGCGGAAAAGAACAAGGGTTAGGTTTTGCATGAAAACGCAGATCGAACGTCTGGACACTTCGGGCATGGGGGAAGCCATTAAGGGCTGTCCCCAACAGCTTACCCACATCCTGGATACATACGCTGGCTGGGCTCCCCGTAAGCCCGTCGAAACTCCCCGGCAGGTACTTTACCTGGGCATGGGTGGATCGGCCATTGGCGGGGACCTGGTGCGGATATGGACTGAACGGCTTGCCAGCATTCCCATGACAGTAGTGCGGGGCTACACCGTACCCCGTTGGGTCGGCGCCGGGACGCTGGTACTGGCCTCCTCGTATTCCGGTAACACCGAGGAGACCCTGTCGGCGACGAAACAGGCCGCCGCGCAGGGCGGTCGGGTCGTGGCCGTTGCCAGCGGCGGTCAGCTGGCCCGGCTCTGCCAGACTGAAGGCTGGGACCTTGTCCAGATACCGGGTGGGCTCCAGCCCCGGGCGGCCATTGGCTATTCCCTGGCGGCTGTTACCCTGGTTCTGGTAGGATTTCGGGTACTGCCACAATCAGTTCTGGACGAGCTGGCCGCCGGCGCCCGGCTGATGGCGTCTGAAGGTGAGCGCTGGGGGGATCCGGACCAACCCGAAAATGAACCCCTGGATATCGCGAAGCTTATCGGGCAGCGGCTGCCGGTTATTTATGGTGTCACCAGCACTACCGAAGCCCTGGCACTGCGATTGCGGGGCCAGCTGGCCGAAAACAGCAAACTCTTTTCCAGCCATCACCTACTCCCGGAACAGAACCACAATGAAATCGTCGGGCTGGCCGAACGCATTAAAGACCCAGGAGACGCGCTCGTTATGTGGTTGAGGGACTCCGATGATCACCCCCGGATAAAGCTCCGCCAGGACCTTTCCGCCCGGCTCATGGGAACAAAAGAGCAACCGCAGTCCGCGTCGCCCGTGGAATGTACCCTGGCCGGCAGTGGCGAGAGCCTCATCCAGCGGAACCTTACGCTGCTTCACAAAATCGATTGGCTGTCCTACTACGCAGCACTGCTTCACAACCACGATCCTTCGGATATCGAAATCCTGACAAAGCTTAAAAATGAAATGAAGCCGGGTTAAAACTTGATGAGGGTTTCCTTGACAAGCTTTTAAGCAGAGGGTATATTGTCTATCGATATGATCCAAGTTCAAGTTGAGAAGATATCCTTTTATCCCCCAAGTAAGGGCTATGCGATCATCCTTAAAGAGGCAATAGGTGAGCGATTCCTTCCGGTAATCGTGGGCAGTTTTGAGGCCCAGTCTATCGCCCTGGCCCTGGAGGAGGTCCAGATGCCTCGTCCCATGACCCACGACCTTTTCTGTACCTTTCTGGATGATCTCAGCGTGGAGGTCAGCGAGGTTGTGATCTCTGAACTCCTGGAAGGGACCTTCTACTCCAAAATCAGCCTGGTCAGCCAGATGGGAACTACCGACATTGACGCGCGTCCCAGTGACGCTATCGCGATTGCCCTCCGGGTCGGTGCTCCCATATATGCGTCGGAATCGGTGATGGAGGAAGCCTCCGTCCGGGATGTAGTTGAGCAGCCGGCTTCTCCGATAGCCGCGGCCTCCCCGGAAGATGCCGCACGACAGGCCCCTGAGAAATATCTGAAGCGGTTACAGGAGCAGCTGGATCGAGCCGTGACGGAAGAGAATTACGAGCGAGCGGCGGAAATCCGCGACAAAATCAGGAAGGTTCAGACCGAAACCAGCCGGCAGTGATCGGCACTTCAGTTCAGCTCCTGCAATAAAATACCCAATGCCAGTCCAGCCGCTTCCTGCTCAGCGGCTTTTTTATTGTCGGCCTGAGCACTTTTGAAGGTGCGCTTACCAATCCGCACCTGAACCACGAATCTCTTATCGTGTTCCGGTCCCTTTGTTTTGAGGAGCTGGAACCGGGGGTTGCCGAGGTTTCGCTGATGGCAAAGCTCAATAAGGCGACCCTTATGATTAATATACCTGGCCGCTACTTTCTCGCGTTTCAGTAGTGTCCGGCTGATGAATCGCTCCACCACCGCCATGCCGCCGTCCAGGTAAATAGCGCCGATCAGGGCCTCCATGGCATCACCGACCATGTTTCGCCGCACTTTGACGTCGCTCAGCCGTACGCCACCGTCCACCTGCAGGAATAGGTGCACCTCCAGATCTTCCCCGACGCGCGATAGAAAGCTCTTACTCACCAGCTCCGAACGCCGCCGGGTGAGCTCTCCTTCGGAGTCGTTTCCGTAGTTGGCATACAGGTAGGCAGATACCGCATGGCTGAGCACGGCGTCCCCCAGAAACTCAAGGCGCTCGAAATTATGGCTGGAGCTGTCATTGACGCTGCGGTGGGTGAGGGCTTGTTCCAGGAGGTAGGGATGCTTAAAGCGGTGCCCCAGTCTCCGCTCCAAATCACCGGTCTTATTTGCCCGGCCTTTTTTCAGGGAGCCAAGCAGGCGGCGGAGCGACGCCACAATGCTAGACGAGAAACCGCTTGAACAGGAGCACGGCGTTATGCCCTCCAAAGCCAAATGTGTTACTCATTCCATATTCGCTGGCGTGTGGGGTCGGGCTGTTGGGAGAATAGTTAAGGTCACAATCGGGATCTGGTGTATTGTAGTGGATAGTAGGAGGGGCTTCCTGCCGTCTAAGGGCTATAATTGTGGCGATAGCCTCTGCTCCCCCGGTGGCCCCCAGCATATGACCCGTCATGGACTTAGTGGAGCTGACAATCAATCCGTCCTTGGCTTGGTCACCGAAAACGGTCTTGACGGCCATAGTCTCATTTCTGTCGTTATGTGGCGTCGAGGTGCCGTGGGCATTAATATAGCCCACCTCACCGGGCTGTATTGCGGCATCCTCGATGGCCCGTCTCATAGCCCGGACAGCCCCTTCCCCCCCCTCAGCGGGAGCGGTGATATGAAAGGCATCGGCAGTAGCGCCATAACCCACCAATTCAGCATATATGGTTGCCCCCCTTCGTTCGGCGTGGCTCAATTCCTCCAGAACGAGGATACCGGCCCCTTCACTCATGATGAAACCGTCTCGATCGGCGTCGAAGGGCCGGCAGGCGGTCTCGGGATCCGGGACCTTCGATAGAGCTTTCATGTTAGTAAACCCGGCCAGTGAGAGCGGTGTGATAGGGGCTTCGCAGCCACCAGCTACCATGACATCGGCGTCGCCGTACCTGAGCAGGCGAAAAGCGTCGCCAAGTGCATTGGTGGCTGTTGCGCAGGCGGACATCACGCAGTAGTTCGGTCCCTTCAATCCATAATGTATGGAGATCTGCCCCGCCGCGATGTCGGCTATCAGCATGGGAACAAAAAAGGGACTGACCCTGTGCGGCCCCTTTTCCATCAGTACCCGGTGAGTGTCCTCCAGGACCTTGATGCCACCGATGCCTGAGCCAACGATAACTCCGATCTGGTCCGGGTTGGCGTGACCCAGGACGCCCGATTCCGAGAGGGCCTGTTCCGTCGCAGCCATGGCATAGATGGTAAAAAGGTCCATTTTGCGGATTTGTCGGGGTTCCAGGTAGGCGGCGGCGTCAAAGTTCTTCAACTCGCCGGCCAGGTGTACCCCGTAGCCTTCGGTGTCGAAACGGGTGATGCGGCCAATGCCGTTCTTTCCAGAGTACAAGCCCGCTTCGAATTCGGCCACCGTGTTACCGATGGGAGATACGACCCCCATGCCGGTAATGACAACTCTCCGCATCAGGACCGGGCCTTTCCAGGTCTTACTGGGTATGGCTTTCAATGTATTCGACGACGGAACCGACGGTGGTGAGTTTTTCGGCCTCTTCATCGGGGATTTCAAGATTGAACTCGTCTTCCAGCTGCATGACAAGTTCCACTGTATCCAGGGAATCGGCGCCGAGGTCTTCCACGAACTTGGCTTTGGGAGTGATCTTGGACGGCTCAACTCCCAGTTTGTCTGCGATAACCTCGGATATTTTATCAAAAGTGTCTGACATCTTACTGCCTCCGTTAGATTACCATCCCACCATCAACAGGCAAGGTCTGTCCCGTAATGTATCCGGCTTCCTCACTGGCCAGGAAGACCACGGTCGGAGCCACATCCTCGGGCTTGCCCAGGCGACCGAGAGGGATGTGCTCGGTCAATTTTTTTCTGGTACTTTCAGGAAGATCGGCGGTCATGGTGGTGGTGATGAACCCCGGGGCAATGGCGTTGGCCGTAATCTTCCTCGAAGCTAACTCCTTGGCCGTCGACTTAGTAAGGCCGATAACGCCGGCCTTGGAAGCGGCGTAGTTGGCCTGGCCCGCGTTACCGGTGATGCCCACCACCGAAGCGATGTTGATTATCCGTCCATAACGCTGCTTCATCATGAACCGTACAGCCGCCTTTGTACAGTAGAAAGTGCCGGTCAGGTTGATACGTATGGGCGCCTCCCAATCTTCCGGACTGAGGCGTATAAGCAGATTATCTCTGGTCATCCCGGCATTGTTCACCAGAATATGCAGTGCGCCGTGTTGTTCGATTATATCATTGAACGTCGCTGCTACTACCTCCGGGTCAGTAATATCGCACTGGTGTATGCTGACCTTACTGCCCTTGGCCGTGACTTCGTCGCGCACACCCTGGAGGTTATCAATCGACAGGTCAATTAAGGCCAAATCGGCGCCCGCATCGGCCAGCGCCAGGCTGATTGAACGGCCGATACCACGGGCGGCGCCGGTCACTACAGCGACTTTCTCCTTAAGCGAAAACATGAACCGCTCCAATTTCTGCGACGTTGCCAATACTTACTGTGGTTGAATCGGGCAATATTCTGCGATTCAGTCCCTGCAGGATTCTTCCAGATCCCACTTCAAAGAAGTGTGTAAACCCATCAGTGCCCATCTGACGGATGATTTCCTCCCAACGAACGGGATTTTCCAGCTGGAGCAGGAGATTCTTCCTGATCCTTGCCGCAGAATCCTCCGGCTGAGCGGTTACGTTCTGATAAACAGGCACCTTAGGGTCTCGAATCTCGAAAGATTCCAGGGCCATTTGCAAGGCTTCTCTGGCCGGGGCCATCAGCGGTGAATGGAACGCGCCGGAGACATTCAGTTTAATTGCCCGGCGCAAGCCCATTTCCCGGGCTACATCCACCGCCAGGTCAATGGCCTCCCGGCCGCCGGAAAGGACCACCTGGCCGGGACTGTTGAGGTTGGCCGGCACTACCACCCCTGCCGAAGACGCACCTTCGCAAATCATCCGCACTTGTTCGTCGGTGGCACCCATGACCGCAGCCATTGCTCCCGGAGCCTGCTCGCCGGCCCGGGACATTTCCTCGCCGCGTACTTTCACCACCCGCAAAGCGTCGGCAAAGTCCATGGCCCCCGCTGACACCGCCGCCGAATACTCCCCCAGACTGTGCCCCGCCGTTGCCTGGGGGCATAAACCCTGCTTCTTGAGCAGCAGGTTCACGGCCAGGCTGTGTACGAACAGTGCCGGCTGGGTAATCCGGGTATCCCGCAGCCGCTCTTCAGGGCCTTCAAAAGTGACCTGAGCCAGGTCGAATTCCAGGATGGCCTCCGCGGTATCGTAGAGCTCCCGGACCTCGGGATAGGCCTCATATAAATCACGACCCATGCCTACCTGCTGGCTGCCCTGTCCCGGGAAGAGGAAAACGGCCATGTTCAGACCACCTCACTCCAGCGCAGGTATATGCCTCCCCAGGTGAAACCGGCGCCGAAGGCGGTCAGGATCACGTTGTCGCCGGGTTTAAGACGGCCCTGCTCAACCGCATCAGCCATGCCCAGGGGAATGGTAGCCGCGGTGGTGTTGGCATAGTAGTCGATATTGGACAGTACCTGGTCTTCAGAAAACCCCAGTCGCTCGGCGCAGACGTCAATGATGCGCTGGTTGGCCTGGTGGGGAATAAACAGCCGGATATCCTTGATAGCGAGGCCGTTGCGTTGGGCCACTTCGGCGGTGATGTCCGCCATGAATTTGATGGCATATTTGTATACGATTCTGCCATCTTGATAGAGGTAGTGCTTCTTCCCGGCCACGGTTTCCGCCGTGGGTGGGTGGAGACTCCCGCCGGCTTCCATGTATAGATATTCGGCCCCCGAGCCGTCGCATCTCAAGATCGAATCCAGGAGGCCCTCATTTCCTGCTTCACAGGGCTCCAACAGAACAGCGCCCGCGCCGTCACCGAACAGGACGCATGTGCCCCGGTCGGTGTAGTCGATGATGGAACTCATGGTATCGGCGCCGATGACCAAAACCTTTGTGTATCTGCCCGATTCGATCATTCGGGCGCCGACGTCCAGCGCAAACAGAAAACCGGAGCAGGCCGCTGAGAGATCGTAGCCCCAGGCCCGGCTGGCGCCCAGGTTGTTCTGCACCAGACAGGCGGTGGCAGGGAAAAGCATATCCGGGGTTACAGTGGCCACAATGATACAGTCAATCTCTTCCGGATCAAGCTGCCGTTTATTGAGGATATCACGGGCGGCTGCGGTGGCCATATGCGAGGTGGCCTCACCGTCTGCCACTTGGCGCCGCTCAATGATTCCGGTCCGGGTGCGGATCCACTCGTCCGTGGTATCCACTATCTTTTCGAGATCGAAATTAGTGACGACTTTCTCGGGTAAATACTTGCCGATGGCGGTGATCTTGGCCGTTCTATGCGGCAGTAAAGTCATTTTGCTCCTCAAAAATGTCCATGTGGGCCTTAATGCCCTTCTGAATACTGGCGATCAGGTTTTCCGTGACACAACGGGCAGCGGTTCTCAGGGCGTTCATAATGGCCTTGGCTTTGGACATACCGTGGCATACAACCAGAATACCGTTAATCCCCAGGAGCGGCGAGCCGCCGTGTTCCTCGTAATTCAGCTCCCTGGCTATATCTTTCAGGGCGGGACGGAGGATCAACGACAGTGCCAGTTTTGAGATCGGGTGCTGCTTCAGCTTGTCCTGCCCCCATCTGGCTACATGCAGAACCATCCCTTCTACGATCTTCAACACGGTATTGCCCACAAAGCCGTCGCAGACAACCACGTCCGCCACCCCGGCGAACAAGTCCTGGGCCTCAACATTGCCGACGAAGTTGTCCACGTGTGCCACGAACAGGTCGTGTGCCCTCATGGTCAGTTCATTACCCTTACCCGCTTCGGCACCGATGTTCAAAAGTCCAATGCGTGGTCTGGGATGATTGAAAATATTGACGGAGTTGGCCCTGGCCATAAGGGCGAATTGCACCAGGTCCCGGGCTCTCACGTCCACGTTGGCGCCGGCATCGCACAGCAGGAATCCTCCGTAAGCCGTGGGGATCAGGGGACAGAGGGCCGGCCGGCGAACACCCGGAATGCGGTCCAACAGAAACAGCGATGCCGAAAGTAGCGCACCAGTGCTTCCAGCGCTTACGGCCCCATCGGCCTCTCCGCTCTTCACAAGCTCCACTATACGTACCAGGGAAGAATTCGGCTTGGTCTTGACAATCCGCGCTGGCCGTTCGTGCATGGCCACCACATCGGGGGCATGGACGATATTGATACGGGCCTTATCAAAAGAGTACTTCTCTGTCTCGGCCTTGAGTAGCTCCTCGTGGCCCACCAGAATGACCGTAGCATTCTCATCAGGACACCGGCACAAGTAGTCAACTGCACCCTTAACCGTCTGCTCCGGGGCATGATCCCCACCCATGGCGTCAAGCGCGATGCGCATTGTAATCAGCAGGTACTAGGGTTATTTGGGCGAAATAACCGGTCGCCCACGATAATATCCGCAGTTGGCGCAGGCGCGGTGGGACAGTTTCGGCTGCCCGCATTGCGGACAGGTTGCGACCTGCGGTGCGGTCAACTTCCAATGAGTACGCCGCTTTGCCGAGCGGCTACGCGACTGCTTTCGTTTCGGATGAGCCATGATGCCCCACTCATTCCTCCAACTGTTGTTTGATTGCCAATAGAGCCGACCAGCGCTCGTCGGTCTCTTCAGTCACACACCTGCATGGCTGTATATTCAAGTCGGCGCCACACGCCGGGCAAAGACCCTTGCAGTCCTCCCGGCACAGCGTCTTCCTGGGAAGTTCGGTGTAAATCGTTCCAGCGATAACACTGGACAGGTCCACCTCCTGACTGCGAGGCGAAAAAACCAGGGCCTCCTCCTCATCAGTATTCAGGGCCGAAGGTATCTCGGTGACCAGCCACACCTTAAAAGCACCCTCCACGGGGTAGGGGGCATCACCAAGGCAGCGATCACAGATGAGTCTGAGATCAGTCCGCACCAAACCGTTCAGAAGGAAATCCTCCTCCTGCTGGCAAACTGTGAGCTCCACCTCAACCGGCGTATCTGGATCCCCCAGGTCGTCGACGCCGATGTCAAAAAGAGTTACTTGAAATGATTGCGGCCCGTCGCAACGCAGAAGGTCGCTTCGAACAATTTTCATAAAGCGTGAAAGTTAAAAGATACCCAACGTTATAACAATACACATTTGCCATTCCCGGGTCACCCTACCTTAGGGTAAAGAATCAATCCCGGGGAATCTGCTCAACGCGGTTCTGTCCATTCCTGCCGGTATGCGGCCAGATGGTCGGTTGCCGGGCTCTAGGCGTCAGCTTCTTGCTTTTCATCGGTTTCCCCAGAGCTGGTTTCCTGCTTTGCTTCGTCGGTACTCTCTCCTTCTTCTTTGGCTTCTTCTGCCAGGTCTTCCTCGTCCTTGCGCTCCAGGAGGTTCTCGTCATCGGTCTTGAATTTATAGATAAGGAATGAAAGGCACTGCCCTACGCTGATGATGGACAAGCCGTAGGCGAACACCGAGCCATAGATGAACAGCAGCAGAATGGCCAGCATGCTCCCCATGAATGTCTCCCAGCCACTTACAAATGCAAGATTAACGTCAGCCGTCAATGGTGACAGGGGTGTACATTGACCGGGGATAAAGGAAAACAGGCCGTTGTAACCCGAGAAGACAATCTGCTCGGCCCAGGCGAGAATCGGGCTCAGCTTACTCCCCATCAGCCAGGATGATCCAAAGACCCAGTTGATAAAGTGATATCCGGCGGTAATCACCCAGCCGTAGAGCGTAGCGCCTGCCACCACCAGGACGCTTATCAGGGCGGAGTAGACCACTGCGCGCCAGGTCTGGTTCCAGGTGATAGAGTAGGCCTGGAAGGTGCAGCCTATGGCGTCCTCCTCCCAGATACCAATGATAGCCGGCAGGTACAGGATTAACACGGCCAGCACTACCGCAGTATAGAGCACGAATACAGCCCCCAGGAAGTAAAGGGGGTATAAGCCTATAAAAACGACCTCTCCCAGGAAGGGAATCTTCCCGACAAGGGCCATAATCAAGGCCATGACCAGGAAGAACAGGATGATCAGGATAACGGCCAGGGGCGAGAAAACCAATGCGCGCCAGTGCCGTCTGGTAAAGGCGATCCCATTGGTGAAAGTGTAGAACTGATCACCTTTGAGCTCCTTATAGGTGATGCGGGCTACTACTGTAGAGGCCAGCAAGGTCGTCATCAGCCAAGCCAGGAGCGCCAGGGCGTAGATGATCCACGCGGCGACGCTGATGAGTTGGCCGTTACACAGGGAAAAGAAGGGATAAATACCATATAGGTCCCAAGCGGCGGATAGTGACTCGCCGTCCACCCAGAGAGCCAGATAGGTCAGGATAGTATAGGCCGGGTATCCCACGACGAGGCCCATCAGGTGAGCCCAGATTTTCTTCCCCTTAAGCGCTCTTCGGGGGGCACCTAGAAGATCAATAAAGTTAAAGTGCATCTTTTCAGGCTCAAACAATGCCAGAGGTCTCCTTGTCTTAATCAGTTGTTGAACGGGGTTCAGGCGCTACTGCTGTTGATCGATGTCCTCTTTACGCACATTGTCCACCCAGGCGCCGGGGTAGATGGTGTTGAGCTCTTTTTGCAGGTCTCGCGCCCTCTCAACCGAAGTGAAATCGCCGATGCGAACGCGCCACCAGGCCTCTTTCCGATCCTCAAGCCATACCCGTTGGATATAGGAATCGTAACCTCTTTCGGTTACCTGCTGCAGGACTTTCTGAGCCTGCTTGGCGGTCTTCCAGCTGCTCACCTGAACCGTGAAATGGCCCTCTATGACGTCGCTGCGGTATTTCTTCCTCGGGGATTTAGCCAGCGTTACGGCTTTTGCGGGAGTGGGTTTCGCCTTCGGTGGCGGCGCCGCAGTAGTGGTTGTGGTAGGCTTGGGCGGGGTTGAGACCAGGGTCTCGGGCTTTTTCTCCGGGGTAGTTGTCTCCGCCGCGGCAGCCACGGCTACGGGCTCTTTCCGGGGAACTACGGAAGTGTCTTCCATAGCGGTAAAGTAAAACTTATGGTCCGACACTTCCTCTTCATAGGAAACCACCGTTACCGCGAAGGCATAGTCCCCCACGACATCAGCGGAGAAGGTGAAAAGATTGGATTGAGATGAGAAGTCGGGAATCAGGAGGCTTTCATCGGGCAGTTCCAGGATGCTCCAGCGATAGTCGATGTCAAAGGCGTCCTCCGGGGGTTCCACAATAATGGTCTCCGGTTCGCCGACGAAAATTGGTTTAGATTCCTTTTTACCCCACGGCAGGTACTGGCAGCCGTACCAGCCAAAGAGCAGGGTGATGGACAGGACCTTAAGGTGGCGTATCATAATAAGTCCCCTTCGGTTTAGAGGTTACCTGGAATATCCCCAGCTGCAAAAAAGAATGCAACCTCTTTCTCAGCATTTTCATCAGAATCTGACCCGTGAACGGCATTTTCCCCCAAACTGGCGGCGAAGTCCTTGCGGATAGTGCCGGGCGCGGCCTGGGCCGGGTCGGTGGCGCCGATAAGCGTCCGGAACTCTTCCACGGCGTCCTCCTTTTCCAGCACCATCGGCAGGCAGGGACCCGAGGACATGAAAGTGGTAAGTTCTTCATAGAAAGGCTTGCCCTTGTGTACCTCGTAGAAGCCCTCCGCTTGAGATTTCGTCATCCTGATAATCCTGGCAGCCCGAATTTGGAACCCCGCCTGCAGGATGCGGTCAATGATTTTCCCCTGCTGGCGTGCGCCCATAGCATCCGGCTTGATTATAGCAAGTGTCCTGTTGCCCATCTGCTACCTGCTATGAAAATTCTGTTGACGTGCTCATTCTTTACAATCTTCAATCGACAATCTTCAATTGTCAACCAAAAAGTTAGGCCAGCGCCCGCTTTACTGTCTCTCCAATCGTGGCCGGGCTGTCGCAAACGTGGATACCAGCGGCCTGCAGGGCCTCCATCTTGCTCTGGGCGGTGCCTTGTCCGCCGGAGATGATGGCCCCCGCGTGTCCCATACGCCGGCCTGGGGGTGCCGTCCGTCCGGCCACAAAGGCCACTACCGGCCTGTCAAAGCCCGTCTCCTGGATCCAGGCCGCGGCCTCTTCCTCGGCAGTGCCGCCGATCTCACCGATAAGCACCACCGCAGCGGTGCCATCGTCATCGGTGAACAGCTTGAGCAGGTCCAGGAAAGTGGAACCGATGATGGGATCACCGCCCACCCCGATGCAGGTAGACTGGCCGATGCCCAGTTCGGTCAGTTGATAGACCGCTTCATAGGTTAGGGTACCGCTGCGGGAAATTACGCCTACCTTACCCGGCGTGTGGATAAATCCCGGCATAATGCCGATCTTGCACTGGCCGGGGGTAATGATGCCGGGACAGTTGGGCCCGATGAGCCGGGTATTACTCTGATCCAGGGCGGTTTTAACGCGTACCATATCAAAAGTGGGAATACCTTCGGTAATGCAGACTACCACCTCCAGCCCGGCGGCCACAGCTTCCAGAATGGCGTCGGCTGCAAAGGAGGGCGGGACAAAAATCGCCGCGGCGTTGGCGCCGGTGTTCTCTTTCGCCGCTTCGACAGTGTTAAAGACCGGGATGCCGTTGGGGTCCTTCTGCCCGCCCTTGCCAGGGGTAACCCCGGCCACGACACGAGTGCCATACTCCACCATCTGGGCACTGTGAAAACCGCCCTCGCTGCCGGTAATGCCCTGAACAATAAGCCGCGTATTTTTATCAACCAGAATACTCATGCTTGTCCTGAGCCGAGCCGAAGGGCTTGTCCTGAGCCGGGCCGAAGGGCCTGACCTCCCTGTCCCGTAAGGGATCCCTCGGACGCGGCATTGACGGCTTTCTGCGCCGCTTCTTCCAGGGTCTGGGCCACGAGAAACTCCAGGGGGGAATCCTCCAGCAGCTGCCGGGCCTCAGAGGCATTAGTGCCCTCCATGCGCACCACCACCGGTACACTCACCTTCACTTCCTTCAGGGCGTCTATGATGCCCTGGGCGATACGGTCGCACCGGACGATACCGCCGAATATGTTGATAAGCACTCCCTTGACGTTGACGTCGCTGAGCAGGAGGCGGAAACCGTTGGCCACCGTATCCGAGCTGGCCACCCCGCCCACGTCCAGGAAGTTGGCCGGCTCGCCGCCGTGGAGCTTGATTATGTCCATGGTAGCCATAGCCAGTCCGGCGCCGTTGACCATGCAGCCTACGTTGCCGTCGAGCTTAATGTAGTTGAGGTTATACTTTGAGGCTTCCACCTCCTGGGGGTCTTCCTCGCTCAGATCCCGCAGGCCGGTCAGGTCGGGCTGACGGAAGAGGGCGTTGTCGTCGAAGTTTATCTTGGCATCCAGGGCCAGGACCTCGCCGCCCTTGGTCACTACCAGCGGGTTGATCTCAATGAGGGAGCAGTCGTTGGCCTCAAAGGCCTGCCAGAGGGCCCGCAGGCACCTGGCTCCCTGCTTGACCTGATCACCTTCCAGCTGGAGCGCATAGGCCAGTTTGCGCGTCTGGTAGGGTTGCAGACCGAGACCGGGATCAATCCATTCCTTGACGATATGCTCTTTTGACTC
>SDBV01007192.1_pt1 | contig 15270 bp, 12 predicted proteins | sample 2277081 | NCBI WGS metagenome assembly SDBV01 (sample SAMN10402039, study PRJNA504765) | marine sediment metagenome | isolation source: marine sediment core GS10_PC15, 223 cmbsf | place: Arctic Ocean: Southern Knipovich Ridge | collected 2010
TTGGCTTTTTGCAAAATTAAAATGGTTAAAGTCTAAACCTGAAACAAATGTAAATTAAAACTATTTTTATAATTAATCTAAATTAATTAATTCTAATTATATAATATTTACAAATTTATTATTGACAGATTATCTTTCGAGAAACATTACGATTTGACTAAATTATTTTTAAATTCCATAAAATATATTGGTAAATTTCGATTTTTTTTAATATGCATGAATGAAAAAAAAAAAAAAAAAAAGTACATTCGGTGTAGAGGATTTAAATGAGCTTAGTAGATATGGTGAAGTACTTTATAAAAGAGCTACTGGAAAATCTCCTGAAATGGAAAGCAGTAAAGCCGCAGCTAATCATCTTAAAAATATAATAAAGGAGAATACTCATATATTAGATGTGGGATGTGGTTCTGGACATTATCTTCGTAGTTTGAGAAATATAATGTCAGTTCCTTTTAGATATACCGGAGCTGATGTGAACCCTTTATATGTGGAATTAGCTAAAAAAGCTTTTAAAGATCAGAAAGATGTAGCTTTTCGGGTTGCTGATATTTATAATCTCCCATTTGAAGATAATTCAATAGATATTGTAATGTGCTGTAATGTAATTCTCCATCTGCCTTCTTTAAAAAAGCCAATAGAAGAACTCTGTCGAGTTGCTAAAGATTTCATTCTTTTGCGTACATTAATTGGTAATAGGTCATTTCGAATTATGGAAGTTCATGAACAAGAGAATGGAGATGAGTTTAATCTAGATGGTTCACCAAAATCGTATAATTTTTTTAATATTTATAGAAAAAACTATGTATTAAATATCTTATCAAAAATAGGAATAAGAAACGTAGAATTCGTGGAAGATAAGGATTTTAAACCTGAAAAGATTGAGGCAGCTGCTGGTGAACATGCAGATGCACTCAGTGTCACGAGAATGATTGGTAATTGGCAAGTAAATACATATATTCTTGAACCATGGGTATTTATAAAAATAATTAAATAATACCAACTCTTTTATTCATACTGAAATTCATAATCATCTTATTTGAGTATTTTATGTAAATTTATAAAATATATTAATGGAAGCTAAATCCTTAATTCCCTCTTTTTAGTCGGTTATTTACATATTAAAAACAGTTTATATTAATCAAAATTAATTAAATAGGTGCAAAATTATATAATCTAATTTATAATGACAATTTTTATTATAAAAAAACTGTAAAGTGATTATGCTTGAAAAGATGTACAAAATGCGTTATTCCAGATACTAGACCTAATATTGTATTTGACGAGAACGGAGTATGTAGTTCATGCAATTATGTACCGTTTAGAAAGTCATGGGATTTCGAAAAGCTTAAGAATGAATGTTTGGAAATTGTAAAGAAACATAAGAAAAATCCTCATTATGATTGTGTCGTAGCTGTATCAGGAGGAAAAGATTCTTTCTACTTGGTAAAGACGCTCAAAGAGTGGGGCTTAAACCCTCTTTGTATCTCAATCCGACCCTTAATACCGAGTCCTATTGGAATTAAAAATCTTCATAATATGGTTTATACTTTTGGTGTAGACTTGATTCAAATAACTTTGGGGGAGCAGCGCTGGCGCGATGAATCCCGAAAATGGTTTTTAGAAGATGGTAATTGTTTTGAGGCATGGGTTATCGCTACATTTAGAGATGTACAGGATATGGCAAAGAAATTTGATATTCCAATAGTTTTCTATGGAGAGAACGGAAACGCTTTCTATGGAGGTTCTACTGAAAAAACAGTACTCGAGGAATATAGTAAATATATTACTTCAGGACAAGAAGTAATCACTATGTACCTCTCTGATTGGGCTCCCTTTGTAAGCTCAGAGAACCTGCGAATTGCTAAAGAATACGGGTTTACTGAGAATAGTGTTCGGTCGGTTGGGGGTTTTACAAAAGGTTATAGCTTAGACGATACAATAGACGAATTGTATTTATGGTTCACATATCCTAAATTTGGGTACGGGACCTCTACTAAGTATGGTGCTCAGTTAGTAAGGGAGGGTAAAATGACGAGAGAAGAAGCACTTGATAAGATAGAGAAATATGATGGAGAATTCCCGTTCGATAACATAGATTTGATTATGGAGTACTTGGGAATTACCGTAGATGAAATTATTGCCACGATTAGGAAATTCACGAACTACCATCATGAGCGAATTGAGGGAATCATTCAAGAATTAGAAAAAAAGAAAAAGTAATTGAGTAAATTTTATATTTTAACTTTTTTATTTTTTTGCTTTATTCTTGTATTTATTTATTGGTTTATATTATTTCTATGCCTATTGGATTTATGTCGTATGATTTGAGAACACTATTTAACAAAAAGCTATCGATAAAAATTCGAATTAAAATCCGGCTAAAAAGGATTTAAAATTTTCCCTCTTTCAGAGAATTTTTTTTAAAGGTTTATACTTGGATTATATTCCATTTTTTTAAAAACTTGAAGATTAAAGAAACATTATCTTACAAATCATTTTTTAAAAATGCTCATTATTATCATGCTTATTAATATCTAATAATCCTGAGCAAACAAACACAACAACAGAGCTTGATATAGTATTTAAATGTAAAGGAATCAGTTTTTGTGAACCATATCTTAATTAGAATAATATAATGTTAAAATACTTTAATTAGTAAAATAAATGATGAAAGAGTTAAATAAATAAAATATGGTTAAAAAACAAAACATAGTCATGAAATGTTATTTGTGCAATAATGAAGAGCATAGTGAAGTAAAAGGAGTTGTAAGAGATAATCCTAATCTAAAAATTTTGAGATGTAACAAATGTAGTTTAATTTTTTTAAATTCCCATGAACATATAGATGATAAATTTTATGAAAAAAATTCGATGGAAAAATCAAATCTATCAACTTCAATTTTTAAAACAGAACATTTCAAAGATACTGAAAGAAGATATAGATACTTTTACTCAACACTTAAAAATAAAAAAGTTCTGGATTTTGGATGTGGTGAAGGAAATTTTTTAATTAAACTAAAGACGGAAAAAATTACTCCACACTTATTTGCTTTAGAACCTAATAAAGAATATAGAAAATTTCTAGAGGAAAATTTTACTCTCTATACTGATATTAATGATATCCTAAATGACAGTTTAGATTACATCACTATTTTTCACGTTTTAGAGCATTTAAAAGACCCTATCAATGTTTTAAACATCTTATATGATAAATTAAAATTATCTGGAAAGATTATTATTGAAGTTCCTAATGCCAATGATGCCTTATTAAATCTATATGATTCGAAAGAATTTGCTAAATTTACATTTTGGAGTTGCCATTTATATCTTTTTAATAATAGAACATTAGAAAATTTACTTAAAAAAACCAATTATAAGATTATTTATATAAAACAATGCCAGAGATATCCTCTGGCAAACCATCTCTATTGGTTAGCTAAAGGTAAGCCAGGAGGGCATGTTGAATGGAGCTTTTTAGATGATGATGTTTTTAATTTACATTATGAGAAAAAATTAGCTGAAATAGGACAATGTGATACTATTATTGCCATAATTCAAAAGTAAATTAGTCTTCATAAAATTAGAGGTTTGAAAAAAAGTTGTAAAATCTTTCAAATTGGTGTTCATTTTGTAATTTACACTCATTAATAATTGGGATTTTTTCCTTTTTAAAGTATTTATTTATAATCGTTAGAGCCCTATCTCCTTTTTTAATACACAAATGCTCATCAATTACTCCATTATTCTCATGAATATGCAAAGCATAAACTTTATCCTTCAAATTGTAAATAAACTTATCCAGATCAAAATTTAATGAGTTAGCTGTAACTTTTAGATGTCCCAAATCTATTAACAATCCAAGTTTTTTTAGATTTAAATTTTTAAAGAGTTTTTGGTATTCCCATAATTCACACATCAAAAGAATATCATTTCTTCCATTATTCAAATTGTATTCTGCAAGTACATTATTTTCAATTGCTACATTCACATTCCTCTCTTCAGCATAATTTACAATTTCTCTTAGAGAGTCAACGAAAGTCTTAAAAGAAATTTCATAATCTGAAATTTTATTGAAGTTGAATTTAAAGTGACTATCTGGGTCAGAGCGAAAACCAGAATGAAAACTTAATAATGATATGTTATTTTCTTGACAGAAGTCTATTGAATTTTCCATCTGAACTAAGCTTCTTTTAAGAATAACATCGTTTTCGGAGGCTAAATTAACAATAAATGGAATTTTTGGTGGAGGAAAGAGATGATGAATAATATAATTAAAATCATATCTTTTTATTAACTCTTGAGCATTCAATGTAGAATCTAAACTTACTCCTAATTCAACATTTTTAATTCCTAATTTATTGTATATTCGTAATATATCAGAAAGAGAGAAATTTTTACTTAAGCTTGATGTTGAATAATATTTTAACATTTCTAAGTATTTATTAATTCTTTAATTGTTTTTACTATAAAATCTATCTGGTTTTTTTCAAGTATTGGTGAAGTTGGTAAATTTACTCCTCTAGAAGAAATATCCTCCGCATTTTTTAACTTGTTAGTATTAAATTCATACATAGGTAAAACATGAATGGGATAAAAAAATGGTCTTGAATCAATTCCTTTTCCCTTCAATTTTTCAATAAAATGATCTCTTCTTATTTTAGCTTTATCATTTATTAAAATGGAATACATCCAAAAGATATTCATTGCCCAAGATAATTCTGGATGAAGGGTAATATATCCTTGTTCTTCTAATTCCTGAAATCCTTCTTTATACCACTTTGCAATTAATCTTTTTTTTTCAATGAATTTGTCAATCTTTTTTAATTGAGCAACACCTACAGCTGCTTGAAGATTAGTCATTCGATAATTAAATCCGAGGAAATCATGCCAATATCTTTTTTGGGGATTCATCCCATGATCTCTCAATATTTTCATTTTTTCATATAATTCCACGCTATCTGTTAAACACATTCCGCCTTCACCTGTTGTTATTATCTTATTTGCAAAAAAGCTAAAACAATTAATATCTCCTAAGGCTCCTACAATATTACCTTTGTATTTAGCTCCGTGTGCTTCTGCAGCATCTTCAATAACAAATAGATTATATCTTTCCGCAAGTTCCATTATTATATCCATATCACAGGGGTGACCATATAAATGAACAGGTATTATCGCTTTAGTTTTCGTTGTTATTCTTTCTTCGATTTTATAAGGATCTAAACACCAATATTCTGGATGAGAATCAACAGGTATTGGTTTAGCGTTACAATAAGTAACAGTATTAGCGGTTGCAATAAAACATAAATCCGGAACAATAATTTCATCACCAGTTTTAATATCTAAAGCTCTCAGCGCTAGATGTAACGCAGCAGTTCCATTCATAGTTGCTACTCCGTACTTAGCGCCTATATATTTAGCAAAATTTACTTCAAATTCTTTAACAAATTTACCCTTTGAACTTATCCAACCCGTTTTTATAGCTTCTACAAGATTCTTTAATTCATCATCATCAAAAACAGGTTCTGCGACTGGAATCATCTTAAAAATTACGTCATCGTTTTTATTAATTTTTTATTTATGAATTGTTCAGAATATTTTTTTTTTTCTGTTTTCTAAATAAATATTAAGATAATCTAAAGTCTAATATTTTAATCTTCGATTTTATTATAATTTATGATTTTAGCTGGGCATCCAACAGCAACAGCGTTATCAGGTATATCTTCTAAAACTACAGAACCTGCACCTATAGTTACATTTTTTCCAATTGTGACATAATCCTTTACAACGCTACCAATTCCAATTAAAGTGTTTTTTTTAATTATTACTCTTCCGGCTATTGTTGTTCCTGGAGCAATGTGCACATTTTCTTCGATTGTATTTTCATGCTCAATTATCGAGCCTGTGTTAATTATACAATTGTTTCCTATTTTTGAATTTGTATTTATTGTAGAATTTATGCCTATCATAACACCTTTTCCAATATCAACATTATAAGCAATTTTAGCTGTAGGATGAATAGCACTAATAGGTTCTAAGCCCATCAATTTAAATTCTTCATACCGCCTTGCTCTGATCTTATTGTCTCCTATCCCAAGTACGAATCCTTTAATATTTTCTTCAGTAATCAATTTTGATACAATTGAATGAGGCCCAAGAACAGATATATTCATTATTAACTCGCTTCCCTTACTAGCAACATGATCTACAAATGCTATAACTTCTAAATTCTTATTATGTCTGATACATTCATATATCGATCTTGAATGCCCACCTGCTCCCACAATTATAATCTTCATAATAAATCCTCCCATTCCAGGGGTTCATTTTTAATTTTATCTCTTTTTAATTTCTTACTAATTATTAAGTCTAATAACCAAGGCTCAATTCCTTCAAATGGGCGAATAATTTTTATATTATCTCTCTCTATGGTCTCCCCTTGCTTCATATTTTTACTTAAATGGATACTTCTTCGCATAAAAAAAATATTTTTGCCTTCTTCTTTAGATATTTCTTTCTTAGAGTTACCTATAGCTTTTTCAACAATTCTTATTGCATTAACCATTTTAATTAATTCATCGGGTTCTAATGAAGCAAAATGATCAGGCCCTATCATTTTTCTATCAATTGTAAAGTGTTTTTCAATGACTCGAGCACCAAAACTAGCTGCTAAAATTGGAATAGTAATTCCCAAAGTATGATCAGAGTATCCAATAGGCAAATTAAATGCTTTTTCTAAAGTCTTAATTACGCTCATATTAACATCTTCGAACTTTGTTGGATAATTAGTCGTGCAATGTAAAAGTACAATATCTTTATTACCCAAACTTTTTATAAATGAAATTGCTCGCTCAATTTCGCCTAATGTTGCCATTCCACACCCAAGGATAATCTGTTTGCCAGTTTTTGCTACTACATCAATAAGAGGTCTATTTATTATATCTGCTGAGGCGAGCTTTATTCTATTTACTCCTAAATCGTTCAAAAATTCAGCACTTTCAATGTCATAAGGAGTAGACATAAATTCAATGTGTTTTTCATCACAATATTTTTTAATTTCCCGAAATGCATTAAAATCTAGTTCAAGATTTTTCAACATTTCATATTGAGATTGTTCTTTTGCTCTTTGTTGATAAGGGGCCTTCTGAGTATTAATTGAAACAATTTGATCTGTATGAAATGTTTGAAACTTAACTGCATCAACATTTGCATTCTTTGCAATATCAATTAATTTTTTTGCAAGCTCTAAAGATCCATTATGATTAACTCCTGCCTCAGCGACTATAAAGCAAGGTGAGTAATCATTTAAAGAGCGATAGTTATTTTTCTTTATAATCCTCCCTCTTTATCAATAATTCTGCTAATACAAAATCTAATTCGTTGTCAATATCTATACTTCTTTCAATAGGCATTATATACGGCAAAGTTCTTTTACTAAAAAGATTGTTATTTTGGATGAACTTTTTTACTGATGATATATATAAAGCTCCATTTAAAATATAACTAGATGGTAAATCTTTCCTTTGTTTATTTAAAAAATAATCCCATCCAAATAGTGGTTTAATAATTTGATTTTTAATTGTTAAACTCCAATAAGGTGATTCAGTTGATTTGCAAACGCTAATCACACTATCATATCTATTTTTTAAGTACATATCTAATGCGGAATCGATATCAAATACCGTTCTTAAAGGAGAAGTTGGTTGTAGGTAAACTATGACCTCTGCTTCGTAATTTAATTTTGATTTTAAGGTTTGAATCACATGTTTGATAACATCTCGTCTTAATGAATCATCTTCAGCTAGATCTCTTGGTCTTTGAATGACTTCAACTCCATAATTTTTTGAAATTTTGGCAATTTCATCATCTTCAGTAGAAACAAATACTCGCTCTAAGAATTTAGATTTAAGGGCTGCTTCAATAGTATAAGCAATCAAAGGTTTTCCATTTAATAGTTTAATATTCTTTCTTGGAATTCCTTTACTTCCACCTCTTGCTGGAATAATCGCTATAATTTTTTGCATTTTTTTAATAGATAAGTCTTCTTTTTTTAAACTGAATAACTGTATTATTATTTTAAATATTATATTTTAAATTCTGGGGGAAACCATCTCTGAGCCAATAGAACCGGGCTCCCCATTAACTAAAATGGTTTTGTCTCCAAAATGTTTAGAAAATTCCATAATAAATCTACTTTTTTTATTCCTTTAACTATCTATATTATCTAATACTTTAATTTTTTTTTTTTAAAATTAATTTGTCAAAATAAATACCGGATAAGTTATTTAGTGTTTTGAATGATTATGTTTTTTTTGCATGAGATTTCTTAAGATCTATTTTTAAGCTACGTTGTTTGGATAATAAATTATTAAATTCATTTTATATTTTTAATTATGATGATTTAATGAAAAAGAGAACAATCAAGATAAAAAAATTCTTCAGAATCAAATTCTACAAACATTATCTTTCACAAATTTTCACAATCGCAGAAAAAAATGTGAAAATTCAGCTTAGATTTAAATTTAATCTTTATTCCACAATTATTTTTCCGTTTTTGCCGATAATAATGTCTATCATTGTTCTAATGAAGTTTTTTAGTGAGGGGGTTACATTTGGGCAGTGGAATGAGACAAACTATCTTGTCTTCCTTTTTACAGCATTTAATATTGAATTACTCCGTAATATAATCCAAAATTTCCCTAAAGAAATGCAACAAGAAAAGTACTGGAAAACATTACCAGCGTTGATGATGGCTCCATTTAATAAAATACATCTTCTTCTAGGTTTTCTTTTATCTCATCTAATTATAATAGCAATACCGTTTACAGTATTCTTTCTGCTAACCTATTTAATATCGCCAATATCTCCAATTACTATCATCTTTACAATTTTTATTTTTCTCCTAATAATCTTAATTTTTAGCGGAATCGGTCTCTTTTTAGGAGTTTATGCTATATCTGAAGAAAATTATTGGCGTATCTTTTCTATCGGTCTTCAACTTTTATTTTATATTAGTTGTATTGCTTATCCGTTCGAATTATTCCCAGCAGAGTTTCAAACAATAATTCGATTAAATCCTTTTTACCATATCTTCGAAATTCTCAGAGTTACGTGGCTCGAAGATAATATATTACTAACGATAACAAATTATCCTTTTCAGTTTATTATCTTAATAGGGACGGCAATAGTTATCCCACTAATGAGTATCTATGTTTTTAAAATAATATATAATAAGTTTGGAATTGCAGGATATTAAAAAAGATGTGACTTATTGATGACAGATAAGATAATTGAAACATTTGGTTTGTCAAAAATTTACCATTTTAAAAAAAAAAAAAATGTAAATGCATTAGATGATGTTAATATTTCTATCACAAAAGGTGAGATTTTTGGTTTTTTAGGTCCAAATGGCGCAGGAAAGACAACATTCATCCAAATATTAACCACATTACTCCGCCCAACCAGCGGTTACGCAATTATTGATGGTTATCATCTCTTGAAAAATACTAAGAAAATCAAGTCAAAGGTTGCTTTAATGTTAGAAAAAGATATGCTTTATTACAGATTAACAGCATACGATAATCTAAAATTCTTTTGCAAATTATATAAAGTATCTAATTACCAACAAAAAATCATTGATATGGTTAAATTACTCGGAATCGAAAATTGGCTTAAGGAATATGTAGAAAAACTCTCAAGTGGAATGAAAATGAAACTCGCACTAGCTCGAATATTACTATTGGAACGTGATATATTATTTCTTGATGAACCTACGCTTGGAATGGATGTAAAAACTGTTAATCTGTTTATTGACATAATTAAAAACATCGAGAGCACCATCATTTTGACGAGCAACGATTTATCTGTTGTTGAGAAATTATGTCACAGAATTGCTTTCATCAATGAAGGAAAAATTCTTAAAATTGGAACTCAAGAAGAACTTATAAAATTAGCTGGATCCGAGATAATTCTTGAGATCACCATTTCTTCCAAAAAACAGGAACTAATTTCTAAATTAAACAGTTATAATTTTATAACAAATATCATAGAACTGCGAAAAAATGTTGTTCTCGTCCATCTAAAAGAAAGAGCCTATTACAAGGATCTTCTCAACCTGATAAGTGATTATGAGATTATGAAAATCAAAGAAGTTGAAACCACCCTCGAAGATTTATTTCTAAGAATGTATTAAACGTTTGTTGATAACTATGGAAAATCATTTTTAAAATTAATAAATTAGAGAAATTTTACACTTATGGATAAATAAATTTGGATATTCTTATCAATAGAATACGTAGATTCTTTTATTTCCCTCTTAAATAGATAATAAAAAGATTAAAAATTTATTTGATAGAATCTTTAAATAAGAATTTTAGGAATATTTCATCTATCTTATGAATTATTTTTTCAAATACTTGTTTTATTTTTTTAATATTAAATCAACTTCATAGTAAGCATATCTTTTAAACAATATAAAATTAATACAAAAATTATCATCGACTAATAAAACATAGAGATTTAGATATTTCTAATCTTTCATGAAATTTCAGCATTTTAAACTACTTGATTTTTCTCTAGTCGTCTTAAGTTGCTTTTTCAATGAATAGCACTCTTGGAACTGTAAATGGGTAAAAAAAAAGAGCCCAAACTCTAACGGGGTATCAAAATAGTTGTGTAAATAATACGGGACAACTATTTTCTCTTTAATATAATCAGTTTACTCTTATCAATTAGCTTAGTGGTCTAATACTTTAATAGCACTTTCAATTTCTCTATCCATTTTGTCAATGGATTGTAAGTGTAAAATAACTTTATACTTATAAAAATAAGATGTTAATTTTCAGCTAGATTTGTAAATAAGATAAATTGGTTTGGAAATACTTCTAAAATATTAACGTCCTTTTGAAAATTTAGAATTTCTTTAAGATTGCGTACATCATTATCTATTTCCTTTTTATTAATTCCGGGGAATTTCTGTTTTATATTTTTATTGAAATGTGAAATAGATCTATCTATATTTAAAACGAATTTTCTTATTGAAACATATATACCAAGAATAAATTTCTTTAAAGAACTAATTTCGAAACTATACGAATTTGCATTAAGTGAATTAAGATGATTAAGTATTTTTAGAGAAGAAAGTCCATCTATCATAGATATGTGCTTTTTTATCAATTTAATTTTTTCATCATAAATTATATCAAATTTATTTTTGTTTTCTAAGAATAAATTAACCCATTTTATTAATTCTACTTTACTATTTATCTCTTTACTTATCGAGTTAGGTAGTTCAAAATCATACTGATCTGAATACATCGGTCTATAAGCTATGACTGGTTTTTTCATTAAAAATGCTTCTATTCCAGTTGTACATCCATTGTGTATAATAACTTCAGATTCAATAATCCAGGGATTAACGGAGAATTTAAACACTATCTTAACATTTTTAAAATCTTTAAACTCCTCTATCCAATAATTGGGGTCTTCAGAAGGATGAGGCCTAATTACAATGTTGAGACTTGTTGATTTCGCTAATTCCCTAATTCCTTCAACAAAAAGTTTAAATAATCTAGAACGATATTCAATCGAATTTTTCCAGAAGTTTTCATCAAAAGTATTTGAAAGACCTTTGAGTTGTTCAATCATTCCACTTAAAGTATCTGTAGTTACATCAGGAAAATTACTAGTTACTAAAATAAATTTTCCATATTTTTTTTTTATGAAGTTCCTTTTTTTTTCATAAAAATCAAAGTATTTTCTTTTAAGAATGTCAATTCTAGGATTTCCGACAATTTTTATTTTATTTGCTATTTGGGGATATTTATTCGATATAATACTGGCTTGTTTTTGCCCCCAGGTGAAAAATAAATTTACTAATTTTAAACAATCTAGTGAAACTCTTTCTAAGTAATTTTCGGGATTTGGATAAACAAATCCTTCTTCATCAGTAGAGAATATATAATAACCTCTTTTTTTTAATTTCTTAAATGTATTGATTTGGATATCCCAAATACTTTTATCAATATAAATCCCTGTCGGCATAAATGTAAAATTTGTAAATATTCTAGTGCTACGATGTCCTAAAACCACATTGTATCCTTTTTTTAATGCAAGAATTGATAAAAATAATTTAGCTATATAACCTCTGCTTTTAATTTCTATTGGGATATAGAGCCATTTCTTTTTGGGTATTATCATTATATTCTTTAAGTATTTCTATACTTTGGATAACAATTGATAAATTTGAATTAGTTAAAAAATTTTCGGATGCATCCCTTTTGATTTCAAAAAATAACTAATTCCTTCTCTTAATAATCGTGATATTTGACATTTTCCAAAGAAAATTAACATCTTTCACTCAGTAATTTATAATATTTTTTTTCTACTTTTTTGGCTATTTCTTTGTAGGATCGATTATTGATAACCCATTGTCGACCTTTTTCACCCTTGATTTTTGCTAATTCTTCGTTTTTTGCTAATCTGATCATCGCAGTAGAAAATGATTCAGCATTAAAATCAACTAATATACCACCATTACTCTTAGAAATAACATTTTTCATATCCATTATCTCTCTATTTCCAATAACCGGGATTCCACAAGCCATGTATTCAAGCATCTTCGTTGGAGACGACAATTTATAATTATCAATTGGAGGTATTGGAGATAATCCAATATCTGCTAAGCAAATATATTTAGGTACACTTTTATAAGGGATTTTTCCTGTGAAAATAATATATTTTTCCAAGTTTAAATTCGTACTTAGCTTTTCTAATTCTCCTTTACCGTCACCATCCCCAACTATTAATAGTTTAGCATTCATAACTTCCTTTTTCACAAAAGAAAAAGCTTTCACAATAATATCAAGATGTCTTTTTTTAGCCAATGTCCCTATGTATATAAAAATTTTTTTATCTTGAAGTTCATATTTATTTTTTATTTTTTCAGTTTTCTGATTTGGAGAAAAGGTTTTAGAGTTTACTCCCATTGGTAAAGTGAATATTTTTTGTTCTTCAATTTTTTTTTTTTTAAGATAATCCTGCATATATGTGCTTATTGGGAAAATTACATCTGCTTTTTTTAATAAATAATTTAACATTACAAGAACAAATTTCTTGTAGAGCGTTAATAAAACTGATATATTACTATAGCCCAAGTTGGTTTCAAGTTGAATATAATTTAATTGAAATATGAATGGAATATTATATTTTTTTCGAATCTTTAAAGCAATTAAACCATCAAAAACATTGTCCTTCGTCTGTATTATATCTATATTCGATATCTTTATTAATTCTTTAACTAATTTTAATTTTATCAAACTATGTGTTATAATATTAAATCCTTTCTTTAAAAATGATTTAAACATTGTATAAGGTACAGAAGGTACAACATATATATTTACATCTTTAAATTTTCGCTTTATGATTTCATTTGTATTACCAGGATTTACCCATGTTATATTATGCCCAAATTGGGGAAATTTATTTCCATATACCTCAATAATTTCGGTTCTAGCGGGATATGCCGGATCGTATTTCGATGTGTTTAATAATAAGATACTAAGTTTTTTGTTATTCATAGAGATTCTTTTATTTTAATAGATGCTGATATAATATTTTTTTTGAGGTTCAATTTACTGTTTTGATCTTGAATTTAAAACACTTATTTATATTTGATCTTGAATTTAAGACACTTATTTATATTTGATCTTGAATTTAAGACACTTATTTATATTTGATCTTGAATTTAAGACACTTATTTATAATTATTCATAATAAGAGAGTAAAATAGGGCTTAATTTAAAATTATTTATTAATCTAAGGTGATTTTCATATTTTTTCTAATATTAAATAATTTAGGAAAATCATTTTTTATCTTATCAAAAATATTAATTAAATCTTAAATAAAGAAAAAATATAATAATAAAAAAAGAACATCTATTTTTGAATGGGGTTCAATTTATTTTCCAAACCACTAAATTTATAGTCGTAAAAATTGATTCTATATCTGATTGATAAAGCGATTGGATTAGAATCCATTCATTTCCGACATGGTCAATGCTGTTTTTAACAGAGATAATATATTGCACGTTAAATCCCAATTGCAAAAGAGCACGATCTCCTTCGATTGTCATATTTAATCTAATTATTTTCCTCCTTAGAACCTCTAAAGGAGACGTTTCATAATAATAAGTGGCATCTTTTGGCCAAAACCTAAAAAAACGTTGTTCAAACAGGTTAGATAATGAAAATAAGAATTCTGTATTCTCAAGAACTTCATTTGGATTAATTAGGCTATACCATAAATCTTTTCCAATAGATGAACGTCCGTGAAAGGCAGGTAAAAATCCTACTCCAGAAATTTTTGCCGCTATGAACGCATCAGTAGTAAAAATCAATCCATCAATTTCTTCATCTTGAAAAAATTCAATAATTTCGATTTCTTCATCGGTCAGACATCTAATTTCCCATGGATAAGGACTGTTAATGAGAGCAGCTCTATTAGTTTCTATAGTTGTTATTGAAAATATCGACATCGAAATTGTTAATATAAGAATCCAGATTCCTTTTTTCATTTTAAGAGGATTAAGAGAAAATTTTGAAAATTTTAGAGTTTTATAATGACCTATTATGATAACAAAGAGGAATAGGATTAAAGAAATAAAGGATAATACAAACACATACCAAAGATTAATATTTACTGAAACTTCGACTTTAAGAAAGGAATAAACTATAGATATAAATAAGAGAATTGGAAGTAAAAACCAACTCAAAGTTTCAGAATAATTTGATAAAAACCTTTTAATATAAATTAAACCATAAATTGAAAAAATAATTAAAAGAGGGAAAAAAATTACTATTGAATAAAAGGTAGCAGGGAGTAAAAATGAAAAGGGTACAATAAAAAGAATTAAATAGTACTTCTGAATAAATTGCGGATTGTTTTTGAGTTGGCTATTCCTTGCTTTAGAATTTTTTAATAAAATCGCTAGTTTATATAGCATTATTATTACACCTATTGGGAAGAAAACAGAGATCACACCTAAATTCCAAGCAATAAACCAGCTAAGTAATACAATCCTCCCAAATAGAGAGTTCTCATCTATAAAAGGGATAAATGTTTGATTTGGATCGAGTCTTGACAAAAAGTCTAAATTAAGTGTACTGATTACCTCTAATCCTACGAAAAAAGCAATTACACTTAGCGGAAGAATTAAAAATACCGTAAGCTTTTGTAAATTTTTAAATTTTCGGATAAAAACCGTAAATATCATA
>SDBV01007193.1_pt1 | contig 15270 bp, 37 predicted proteins | sample 2277081 | NCBI WGS metagenome assembly SDBV01 (sample SAMN10402039, study PRJNA504765) | marine sediment metagenome | isolation source: marine sediment core GS10_PC15, 223 cmbsf | place: Arctic Ocean: Southern Knipovich Ridge | collected 2010
CACTGATACAAGAGGCAATCCTTGGGCTTATTTATTAAATCATTATCCTGATCCTCAAAAAGTAATTGATTATTGGGGAAGTAAAGAACATTGGGAAAAAGTAGATAAGATTAATTTTAAGAAGAAGTGCGACAGATGTACTTTGTGTCAATATAATGAGATGTTTGAAAATGTTTTTATTGAAGATAGGATGGATAGGAATTTAATTTAAAAGAGATTAAAAAATGGCTAGATGTAAAGATTGTGATTGTTGCAGTAAAACAATAGAAAATAAAGTTGAGTTTGATACTAAACTTTGTATTTTTTTGTGTAAGAAGTGCAGGAAGAAAAGAGAATTAAAGGAGGAATTGAAATGATTAAACCAAACAAATTTTATGTTTGTAATGATTGTGGACAAACACATAGAGGAAAAAGAAAACCAAAAATATGTGGGACATGTAATGGAACAATCATAGGAGAATTACAAATCAAATGGTGAAGCCTGAAGTGGCCATCTTATTGCCATGTATGAATAGTATGCCTTATTTAAAAGTTACAATTAAGTGTCTATTTGAATCAACTAAGTTTCCATTTCATTTGATTTTAATAGAAAGTGAAAGCACAGATGGTACAGCGAAGTTTTGTGATGATTTAGCAAAAGAAAAAGACAATGTAGAAGTTTATCATATTCCTAAGAAAGGATTACCAAATGCTATCAATTTTGGGATAGAGAAGGCAAGAGATTTAGATGTATATATTACTCAAGATGATGTAATTCATTATAGATTATTAGGAAGGGATTGGTTAGCAGAAATGCACTTTTTAGCAAAAAACGATAAGAAAATTGGGATGGTAACATCATTAGGAGGATATGGAATAAGTGGTCCAAGTTATGTTGAAGGAATGAGATGGGTAGGGACATGGAATCTGTATCTTCCAAGAACAACAATAAATACAATAGGAACTTTTGATGAAAAGATGGGTCCAGGAGATGATTTAGATTATTCTTATAGATGTATGAAAAAGGATTTAGGAATCTCAATTATAGATTATTGGGTTCAACACCATAGATTAACAGATCATGGAGCTGTTGATTCAGAAGAAGTCAAAAAACAAATGTCAGATTATTTTAAAAATAAATGGAAAAAAGAATTAAAAGAGGAAAAATGAACAATAAGAAGATTGGAAAAATTGGTAAGTGGAATGTCAAAACAAACAAAAAGGTTAAGAAATATGACATTATTATAAATCCAGGACATATTGAGGAATTCAAATGGGAAGTATCAGATTTTTGATTAGGAGGTTACATAATGGGAAAAAATAATCATTTGGCAGTGTTGATTTGTTTGAAAGATAGGCCTACAGAAGTAACTCTATTGCTTCAAAGCCTAAGAACACAAACCTTTCAAGAATTTGATGTGTTTGTTTTAGATGATAGATCAGGAACTCCACTCAATAACTATCACTTTTTTAATTGTATGATAACAAGAATTAGATCAGAAGGCCATAGAATATTCTTAAAATCAACAGAGTTTCCTCACGGAGTAAGCAGAGCAAGACAGGCCATAGTAGAATTTGCAATGAAAAAAGGTAACTATGATTATTTTTTAAGAGTAGATGATGATGTTATTTTAGAATCAGATTATATAGAAAGATTGCTTAAAGTAATTGAAGAAGGCTATGATATAGCAAGTGGAGTAACTGTTAATATGACAACTCCAGTATTTTCAAGGGATCCTAAATATTTAAATGGAATAGTAAATAGAGTTATCTTAGACAAAGAAGGAAACTATATTATGAATGGAGATGATTGTGGTTGGAAATATACTGAAAGTAAAATACTTTTAGCACATCATTTTAGGTCTTGTGCATTAATTAAAAAACAAGTGCATGACAAAGTAAAATATTATCCTACAAAATTCAGCAAACATGGATTTAGGGAAGAACAAATATTTAGCTATAAGGCCCAAATGCAAGGATTTAAACTTGGTGTTGATACTGGAGCAGTAAATTATCATCAACTAACTCCAAGTGGAGGAGAGAGATTTGGAGATAGTAATGAATTAGTAAAGTTTAATCAAAGAGTAATGTTAGATTTTACAAAAGAAAATAAAGAAGAACTAAATAAAATATTCACTCATGAAAATATGCCAAGTGAGTTAGAGTTAATGAAGGAAACAAATTTACTTATGGAGGTAAAATGAGTTTAAATAAATACAAATGTAACTGGCCTAATTGTGGTTATGAATTTGAAAGAGAAGCTAATGTTTCACTTGGAGATAAACATTCAAGAGTATCTACTCAGATTAAATGTCCTAAATGTGGAAATTATTTAAAAACATGGGTAAAAAAATGATGAGCTTAATACTTTGTGGTGGTTTTGGAACAAGGCACAATAATGGAGTTAATAAACCTTTAACAAAATATAAAGGAATACCAATTGTTGAACATTTAGTAAGACACCTTTTAAACACCAATAATGAAGTATATATATTAACAAACGACTTAAATTACAAAAATTTCTTATATTTAAAAACTAAATATGATGTTGATATTATCAATAATGGAGTTAATAAATTTGAGAAGAAAAAAGGGGCTATTGGAGATATTCAATATTTTCTAAAGAATAGAGAGGTTAATAATTTAATTGTTTTAGCAAGTGATACATATTTCGGATTGGAAGATATTACAAGTTTAACTTTATCAGAGGAACCAGCTTTATTAGCAAGAGAACATAACAATTCAGAATATTTGAGAAGACATGGAATAATAGAAGTAGATGAAGAAGGGTATATAATCTCTTTTGAAGAGAAACCCAAAGAACCCAGAACTAATTTGGTTGCTTACATGGCTTACAAATTCAATAGAAATTGTGTAGATGATATAAGAAGATATGAAGACAATAAAGATGATGGTGGTACATTGATTGAAAGATTGATTAAGAATTATAAAATAAGAGCTATTAAAGCAAATGATGTTCATGAAATATAAAGGAGGTGTTTAGAATGAAACCAGAACCATTAAAAGGAAAAAGAGTAAGTGTTAAAGTAATTGATAATGGAATAAATCCATTTATGAAGATATATAAATCTAAAGATGGAGAACTTGTTGAGATAACACAAATTAAATCAGCAGTTGAATGGTTGAAAAGGAGTTTAATATATAAAGAAGAACATTTAGAATTAGCAGAAGAACACCTAAGAATTATAAACGAAGCTTTTGAAGATGTGATAGAAAAATGATAAATATTATAGGACAAATTCTAGATAGTTCTGGCTATTCCGTGCACACTCGTAACTTAGGCAGAGCATTAGGAAAATTAACAGATGCAAGATATACAATAATGGCAAATTCAGGATGGGAATCTCAGGTAGATGATAAAGAATTAGAGATGATCAAGGCAAATCCAGTAGATGATGAGATTAATCTAATTATTACAAATCCTTTATATTGGAGAGTGAACGCACAGGCCAAGAGAAACTGGGCTTTTCTTGTTTGGGAAGGTTCTTCCATACCTAAGTGCTTTATAATTGAGTGTTTAAATGAAGAAATTGAATATATCTTTGTGCCTTCAAATCATACCAAAGACGCAATATTAAATACTTTAAGTAGAATGGATATTTGTTGTGATATAGAGACTGATGTTATTGAAAGATTATGTAAGAAAATCAAAGTAATGCCACATGGAGTGGATTTAAGTTTATTTTATCCAAAAGACAAACATTTATAAAACTATGGAATACAATATTTAATATGGGAACTAAAGGAAAACATTGGAAACATACAGAAGAACATAAAAAACGAAGATCCATATGGATGATGAGTAATAAACACGGAGAAGGAAATAAAGGAAAAGTAATTCCAGAAAAAGTTAGAAAAAAAATTAGTAATTCAGTTAAAAAGTTATTTAAAGAAAATCCAGAATATAGAGAAAAAATAAAAAGAGCGAGAGCAAAGCAAAAAGTAGTTTATGAAAGTAAACATGAAAAATTAATTCAGAAAGGATTAACTAAACTAGGTATTGAATTCAAGAAACATAGATATATGAAGGAAATTAAACATGCATATCAATGTGATATTTTTATTGAACCAAATATAGTTATTGAAATAGATGGAGAATATTGGCATAATAGACCAGAAACAAAATCAAAGGATCTAATTAGAACTAAAGAAATGCAAGAAAAAGGATTTGTAGTTTTAAGAATTAGTGCATTAACTTTCTTAGACAAGAACTATAAGGTTAATCATACTATATTAAATAAATTTATAGAGGTAATAAAAAATGAAATTAAATAAACCTTTTGTGTTTTTTATGAACAAAGGATTTCGTAACTTGGAGGATCGTGGTGGGGTACAGTATGGACTTAGGGCCTATTTTGAGGAGTTTACAGATAAAGATGATGTAGAGTTATTGTTAAAAATCAATCCAGCTTATGGAACAGCAAACTTACAAAAATTAATAGATGAGATAGCACCAAGAAAAGAAGGTTTACCTCTTTTACATATCAATTTAGATAATTTGCCTTATGATAAAATGATAGATTTGTATAATAAATGTACAGTTTTTGTATCACCAACAAGAGCAGAATCTTACAATTTACCGGCAATCGAAGCAATGGCCTGTGGACTTCCTGTTATAACAACTGACTTTGGAGGCCAGAATGATTACTGTAATAATGAAAATGGTTGGATTATAGGTGGAAAATTAGAGGAAGTAAAGCATGAAATTTTCTATGAAGAGTGTAAATGGCTTACTCCATCAATTCCAGAATTAAGAAAAGCTATGAGAGAGGCCTTTGAAAACAAGGAATTAGTGAAGAAAAAAGGTTTGAAGGCCTTAGAAACTGCAAGGAAAAATAGCTGGGATATCACGGCCAAGAAGATTATTTCTTTGATATAAAACGAAAGGTTTATATAGTAGTTATACTTCATATACTTAGGTAGTTAAACTATGTATAATATGGAGATGAAAACAATGCAAAAATATTTTTTAGATGATATGGAAGTTAGTGAAGAAGTTTATGGTCATGAGTTAGAAGAGTGTGCTTAAATGGCCGAACTAAAAACTTTGAAAGAGATAAGAGAATATGGGCCAGGACATCAGACACTTTATTCTGCAGATGAGTTAAGAGAAGAAGCAATCAAATGGTACAAGAAATTAGAAGAGATTAATAACAAAGTAATGGAAATTGCACCATACTTAAAAATGCACTCAAATTTAGCACAAATGGATTTTTTAAAGGTATTTTTTGATTTAACTGATGAGGAATTAAATGGGTAAAAAAGTTGAAGTAAAGGAGAGAGTTGTACAAAGAAGTATTGGATTTAGATTCAGGCAAATTGAGTTCTTTGATAAATATCCAGAATTTAAACCGGATGAATTTTGCAGGAAAGCAATAGATGATCAAATCTCTCAAGTAGATCCAGATTTTTTAGAGAAAGATAATGATTCAAGAAGTGAAGAAAGCAGGAATTAAATGTCAATGTGGTGCAGAGTTAATAGTTGTTGGTGAATATGTGATTTGCCAGATATGTAAAAAAAAAGTTGAACCAGGTGATAAAAATAGTAAAACAAAAAAAATGGGTTGCTAGAGATGGAACAGTTAGATATAATCTTCCTAATTGTAAGAGATGTGGAAGAAGAAGTAATACAACAGATAAAGAAACTGCTCAAATATCTTTTAGATTTGGAAGGATTTGCAGGGCCTGTACATTACATCTAGAAACAAAAAGAAAAGTTAAGGATCTAGAAATTAAACCACTTACAACTAAAAAATCTTTTATCAGAAGATGGTTGAGTTGGTTGTTCAAATGAATGTCCAAAAGCCTATTCAAATGAAACAACAAAAACAAATTAGACTGGAGGATTTATTAGAAACTATTAAATATCAGCCTTTATCAGAAACCATATCTCAAGAAGAAGAACAATTTTTTCTTATTTTAGAAAGCTTAAGGCTTGGAGATCAGATAAACTTTAAACATTATTCTAGAAAATATATTGATTTAGATACAGAAAAGATGCAAAAATTCAATAATAAATTAGGAGGTTATCAAAATGAAAAAGATACTCATAGTTAGTTTTTTATTAGTTATATTATTTATTGTAGGATGTGATTATATAGAAGAGAAAGATTGTCCAGTTTGTGAAAAATGTTTTGCATGTATTTGTCCTGAATGTATACAAGAAGAATGTAATACAACAATAGAAAAATTAACTTTAAGACAAACTGCTATCTGTGAAATGGAAAGCAAAGCAGCTAAAGAATGCAAAGTATACAGAAAAACCCAAACAGGTATTGAACTTGTAGGAACTCAGATCTGCAAGGAAACTGAATATGCTTATACTTATGCTACAAACGGAAATTGTGTTTGTAAAGAAAGAGTTTGCTTAGAATATAAAGAGGCCTGATAAAAATGAAAGAATATATTAAATTTGTAATAGGAATTGTTTTAGGAATTATTATTTTTTTAAGTGGAGTTTTCATTGGATATTTAGCTATTGATAAAGATCCTAGGCCGTTAGGCACTACAGAGTGCAGTAGAATTGTTGATATTTATGAAGAAAAATCAGTTAGTGAAGAACCATTACAGAGCTGTTATACTTGTTTGGGGCTTGTTAAGGGAGTAGATGTTTTTGAAAAAGAGATGTATGAAAAGGAGTGGTTAGAGTGATAGTTAAAACAAAACAAGAGATATTAGATGAATGTGTTGAAGAAGCCATTAAGATGTCTAAAAAACATATGCCTCAATCAGAACACTTAACCAAAGAAGAATGGGCATTAGCATTAGTATTATTTAACCAAAGAAAATCAGAATGGGGTGTGAAATATTAAAATGAAAAGAAAATTAGATGAACAAGAAAAAAAAGCAACTGAAAAAGGAGTTGTTTTAGTAACAGGCAGAATAAGAGTACTTCAGGAATCTGTTGATTATAATGAAAGAAGTATTGCATTTCAAAAAGCACAAGATGATTACCAGGATTTTGCAAGGCCTTATCTAAGAAAGAAAAAGCTTGAAGAAGATAATAAGATAATGGCAACAATAAAACAAACTCTTGCTGGAGAAGAGGCCACTTTAGATAATTTACAAGATCAACTAAAGCATGGAGTAGAAATTAAGAAGGTGAAAAAATGAATTTTTTAGAAGCTGTAAAAGCAATGAAAGAAGGTAAGAAAGTTAGAAGAAAAGCTCAATATAAAGAAGTATATTATAAATTACGAGAAGGTAAATATATATCTAAATTTAATGGTAGAGATGATGTGTTATTAGATTTAAGAGATATTGAAGCAACAGACTGGGAAATATATGAAGAAAAGAAAACATTAAGTGATAAAGTAATAATAGAAAGAAGGAATCCAACTCCTGAAGAAAGAGAGAAAGGTATCAAAGGAACTCAGGAGAAATTACATCCTACAACCTACAATTCAGCAATAAGGGTTGTTGTAGAGGAAAGAAAATATAAAGAAGAAGATGTCAAAGAATTTATTAGAGAAATATTAAATATCTTTATTTATGGAAGAACAAACAACAATAAGGAGATGTTCACTACAGCATTCCAATTTGAGAATAAAGTAAAAGAATTAGCAGGAAACAAATTAATAAGTAAGGTTTGAATCACAAAAAAGTTATTGAAGAAAATTCAATAAACTAAAAAGGAGGTATAAATATGGTACAAGAATTTTTTAGAAAACAAACAGAAGATGAAAAAAGGGATTTTACTGATATAGGTCCACATAAAAGAAAGGATCCTAAAGCAGTATTTCTAGGAGAATTATCAAAAAAGAGATTAGAAGTTAGCAAAAAGAAATTACCATTCTTTAAAAAAGCAGCTATGAATGATTTTGATGATTACTATAAAGAAGAAGTAAAGAAATCTATGAGAAAAAACGGATATGTAGATCCTACAGATATTAAACCTATTAAAATAAACTGGGATAAATACAGTTCACCAGATAACATTGAATTAGTTGAAGTAACAGAAGTAAGAGATCCACAAGTATCTAAGAAACATCCTTTTGATGTATTTGTAAAGACTTTTAGATATAAGTATGAGGGTTATGGCCAGGAAGGATTTTCTAATATGTCAGTTATGGAAGAGGCACAATTTGCTGTTAGAAGGGCAAGAGCAGATTATGAAAACAAACCAGAATTAGTAAAAGAATCTCTAGCAGAAAAGCAAAGCAAGAAGTACATTAGAGGAGAGTCCAAGGAAGAAGAGGAAGTTGAACAAGATATAACAGAAGAAGAAGCTGATGAAAGAGAAGCAAATAGACTTATTGGAACTTGCCTTAGTAAAGCCAAAGCTAAAGAAGAGGCTGATGCTAAAGCAGAAGAACCAACTTCATTCCCAACATTCCCAAAAGGAATAGAGAAACCTAAAGTTAAACCTAAAGGGAAATCAAAGAAGTAATTAGGAAATGCGAATGGCACTAAAGCTTTATCATGATTTCACCTTGTTTAATTCTTTGTGCTGCGCAAGATTTCCTAAATATTTAAGATGGTAAAGGTCAAAAGAGTCTGTGTTTTTCATAATATTAAAGGTATTCCAGTAGAAACTAGAGTAATCAAAAATGTAGAGTTCTGCCCTAAATGCAAGAAAGAAGGGGAAAATTACGGAATACGAACAGCTATCTATTCAGAAGATCCACCATTAGAAAAATGAGTCAAAGACCCTTAAGCTGTCCTATATGTGGAAAAGATTTAGACACTGATGAATCGCTTTACAATGTTGGATATGGTCCATCATATAATTTAAAAGATGGATATAATAAAAATCATAAGAAAAAAGCTTGTGGAAATTGTTTTGATGATAGGTATAAAGAATGACTGAATTAAGTAAAGAAGAAACAAGAGAAGTTAAGAAAATGTTATCATTAAATAAACGTATGACTTGGCCAGAAGCAGAACAGATTGTTTTAGAAAGATATGCAAAACAAAAGAGGTTGTTATGAAAATACTAAACTTATATGCTGGAATTGGAGGAAATAGAAAGCTTTGGGGAGATGATCATGAAGTAGTTGCAGTAGAATGGAACAAGGAAATAGCCAAGATTTATCAAGACTTTTTTCCAAATGATAAAGTAATTGTAACAGACGCACACCAATATCTCTTAGACCACTATAAAGAATTTGATTTTATCTGGAGTAGTCCACCTTGTCCAACACATAGTAAGATAAGAAAATATACGAATGCTGGTAGATTTAAAGACGTTTACCCAGATATGTCTTTATGGCAAGAAATTATATTATTACAACACCACTTTAAAGGAAAATGGGTTGTTGAGAATGTTGTTGCTTATTATGATTTTATACCATATCAAAAAGCAGGAAGGCATTGTTTTTGGTCTAATTTCAAAATAATTGATAAAAAAATGCCTATTGAAATTCCAAACACAAAACATAGAAAACAGAAGATTGCTAAAAATAATTATTTTACTAATGTTCCAAAGCAATTAATTCTTAATGCTGTTCATCCAAAATTAGGTTTACATATATTCAATGAAGCATTTAAAGTAGAACAAAAGACATTAAAATGAAAAAAGAAACAATATTAAAGAAATGTTGGGTATGGAACGAATCAATTAGTGATTTTGTTAGAAGAAGAGTTAGAGGACATTCTCTTAATGTCTGTGCAGGTAAATCAGATATAGGAACAATTAAAGTGGATTTAGATCCAAAAGACAAAAGCGTAATTAAAGGTGATTTTAAGAAATTAGATTTTCCAGATAATTCCTTTGATACTGTTATAGAAGATCCTCCTTGGAAAATTGGATATTATGATAGATGGAAACCTTTTTTTGAATGTGTAAGGGTTTGTAAAATTGGTGGACATATAATCTATAATGCTTATTGGCTACCCCAATCAGATGATGTAGAATTAGAGGAATGTTATATCAGAAGTGATGAACCATTTACAAATGCTTCTATCATTTCAGTATTCAAGAAAATTAAAGATAGAAATAAACAAGATAAAGAGCAACAATTATTAAAATGAAAAAGAAACCAAAGAAAGTAGTTAAACAAGTTATTAATAGGTTATCAAGAGACGAAAGATTAATAGAATTAAAGGAAAACATAGTAGATATAGGCCTATGGAATCTACCATCTCAAAGAGAATTAGCAAAGAAATATAATGTTTCTCAACCAATGATAACAAAAGATATCAATAAAATTGTATCAACATTTGATCCTGGAGAATTAGATGAAGTATTTACTGAGTTTTTTAATTCAGATAAAAAGGCCATGAAAATATTAAGAGACATAATACATAAACCAATAGGGGGTTTAGCTATAAAGATGGAGGCAATTGGACTACAATTAAAGTTACAAAAAGGAGTTAGTGATTTATTAGAAAGCTTTGCAAAAAAACAAAAAGCTATAGACAGAGTACAAGTAGAAAGTATCAATTATCATATCACAATAGACAGACCATATGAAGGGCCAATAAAGGAAATAAATGACAAGGGAATTAAAAATAAAATGGACTCCAACAAAGAAACAGCTGGAAGCACTCAAGATCCTGGAAGATGATGAAACTACTGAGTTGTTATTTGGAGGAGGAGCAGGAGGAGCAAAGAGTTATCTAGGTTGTGCCTGGTTAATTATAAATTGCTTAAGATATAAAGGATCCAGATGGTTAATGGGCAGGGCAGTCTTAAAGGCCTTGAAAGAAAGTACACTTCTTACATTCTTTGAAATATGCAGGAATTGGGGATTAATTAAAGATGTTGATTTTAAATATAATCAAATTGATGGCCATATAACATTCTTAGCAACTGGTTCAATGATATATTTAAAAGATTTGTTCCAAAACCCATCTGATCCAGAATTTGATGATTTGGGAAGCAGAGAGTATAGTGGTGGATTTATTGATGAAGGAGCACAAATAACAACAAAGGCATTCAACATAGCAAAGTCAAGAATAAGATTTAAATTAGATGAGTTTGGTATAATCCCGAAGATGCTTATCTGTTCTAATCCATGCAAAAACTTCCTTTATTATGATTTTTATAAACCATTTAGAAATAAAACATTACCTAAATACAGGAAATTTCTACAGGCCCTAGTAAGAGATAATCCATATATGCCTCCAGTTTATGAAGAAAACTTAAGGAAATTAGATAAGATAAGCAAAGAAAGATTGTTACATGGTAACTGGGAGTATGATGATGATGAGGCCAACCTCTTTGAATATGATAAAACAGTTAGTATGTTTGAGAAAGATAATGGCCCTTCAGATAATCCTATATCCTACCTTACAGTAGATCCTGCAAGAAAAGGAAAAGATAGAATATTAATCATGTGGTGGGTTGATTTAGCAATTAAAAAAGTTTGGAATTTTGAAAAACCAAAAAGAAATATACTAAAAGGATTAAGAATATTTGTAGAGGAGATAATGGAAGATAAGAACATATCTAAGAGACATGTAATAATTGATGAGGATGGTTTGGGTGGTGGATTGGTTGATGAGTTACCAGTTGGTGTACAGGGATTTATCAATAATTCAAGGCCGATAGAGCTAAAACAAAAGTCAGCTGCTTATACAAAAGTACCAAGGCATAACTTTGCAAATCTTAAAGCACAATGTTATTTTTATCTGGCCAAATATGTTAATGATGAAGAGATTGAAATCTACACACAGATTCCTGCAGAAGTGAAAGAACTTTTAATAGAGGATCTTGAACAAATAAAGCAAAAAGATATTGATAAGGATGGCAAACTGGCCATTATTCCAAAAGAAGAAATCAAGGAGAGCTTAGGTAGAAGTACAGATTTTAGTGATTGTATGATGATGAGGATGTTCTTTGTATTGAAAAAAACGTATAAACCTTATATAGCACTTTAAAAAAACTGTATATACAAATTAATCAAATAAACAAACATTTAAATATATGTTATGTTTTAATACTTATAATTAACTCCTTAGTGTTGTCATGATCAGGCAACGCTAAGCTAATTAACAAAAATGGCCATAATTAAAACAGATGGACTTGAAGTTGATTTAGAACAGTTCAAGAAAATGAAATCTATGGACAGAGATGTTCTAATTTATAAAAATGTTGTTGTGAATAGGCACTCTAAATTCAGTACTTATTTTATGTATATCTGGTTGTTTGTATTGACTGTAGCTATGGGATTAAGAAAATTCTTACCATTTTAAGATGATAGAAAGAATATATACAAAAGAATGTTATGAAAGGATTAAAAAGAAGTTTTATGCAGTAGATACGATTGCACAAACAATAATAGACAATGCCCAACCAGATGAGATATTAGAGTTAACTATATCAATGGATGGTATGAGGGTTGTAAGAAAAGCAAAAGTAGTAACACCAGAAGAATATTTAGAATCTTGTTTAACATAAAATGTCAAAATATGATGATAAAGGAAAAGAGAAGAAGGCCAAAAGTACAAAAGGATATATTTCTGCAACTATAAATGATTTGTATAAACCACCTATTCAACAGCAGTTTAAAGGAGAAGTTGTAGATGTTAAAGTCAGATTTCCAAAGGATTTAGGTACAGAACATCCATTTAATTTTGAAGATGTTGAAAAGACATATTCCAATATTGGTGTTGTTAATGGTGGAGTAAACAAAATGACTGATTCTATAGTTGGTGATTTCTCTTTGAAATCAGAGAACAAGAAGGCTATGGAGATTATAGATGATTTTATTAAACACACAAATTTTGGAACAGTATCTAGGGAATGGATTAAAGAAGGTGTTGGTAAAGGAAATGGCTTTATGGAGATTGACTTGAAGCAGAAAAAAGTTAAAGTAAATAATGCCAATACTATGTATGTCAAGAGAACAAGAAAAGCAGTAGTAAAAGGTTATAATCAATGGATAGGAAAAAGTTTTAAAGGATATACTAGGACGAGTTCTAGGTTAATATCATTCAACCCAAACCAAATAGCACATTTAAAAATTAATAAAGTAGCTGGTGCAGCTTATGGCCTTGGTATTGTTTATCCTAATGAGAGAATAATAGAAAATATGGTTCTCAATGAAGAAGATCTACATAAATTAATTAGCAGAAAAGCAGGAGCACCGATACATGTCACAGTAGGTGTTGAAGGAGAATCTACAGATCCTGATGATGTTGATGATTTCAAAGAGAAATTACAATATATGACAAATTCTACTGAATGGGTTACTGATGCAAATGTTAAGATGGCGATCCTTGAATTTGGAGAGATTGGAAAAAACCTTACTGATACAATGAATCATGATATGGAACTTCTTGCATTTGGTATGGAGATTCCAATAGTTATATGGGGAGCAGGAAACATTCCAGAAGGCCTAGCCAAAGTTCAATTAGAAGTCTTACAAAGAAAAATTAGAGCTATCCAGGAAGAGATTGAAGGGATTATACAAGAGCAGATATTTAGGCCTTTGCTTGAGGAAGCAGGTATTAAAGAAGATGTTGAATTTGTATGGAATCTACCTGGTGAAGAGGAAATAAATAAAAGACTTGAAAAACTAATTGCTTTATTAAGTGGCCAAATGTTATCTGATCCTATGAGAAAAATGATAGAGTTAGAAATTGCAAGATTGTTAAAATTTGAAGAAGCAGATAAAGTTTTATTAAAGCCAGAGAAGGATAAAGGTGTTAAAGATGAAGCAGATAAATTTGCAAAAAAACAAAAAGAAGAAGAAATAAAGAAGAAATCAAAAGAAGAAACTGAGGAAAAAGGTAATGTTAGAATTAGTGAATTTGTAAAGTTTAAAGAAGGAGAATATTCAGATTATCTAGTCAAGGCCTTGAAAAAGTTAAAGGCTGATAAATTTGAAGAACTTAAATTACCTCAAGCAGAAGTAATAAAATTAAGACTAATATTCAAAGAAGGGTTTAGAAAGAATCAGACAATCAATCAAATAGGAAAAAATATAAAGGATAACATCAAACTAAAAGAGTTAGATTTAAAGAGTGAAATAATAAGACTAATGGGTGCAGATAATGGTAAAAATACTAAACAAGCAAAAGAGTAACAATCATGATAAATGTGGAAACTTGGCCTTAACTTTAATGAATGGTATGTGGGTTTGTGGGCCTTGTGTTATAAAGTTACAAAAAAAAATTAATAAATTTAAAGAAAAAATATTGTTAGAAATGGAGGTATGAACATGGGAGACTATAGTTTTTTAATAGGTTTATGGAAAACAGTTAAGAACTCTGCATATCTATTAATTCCATTTGGATTAGCACTGTTAGTATCAGTCCCAAAGGAATATGCATGGATTGCAGGGCCAATTGCTTATTTTCTAAAGAACCTATATGAAAATAAATACAAAAAGTAAAATGCCTAAACCAAAAAGAAAAGGAAGGAAATGAGTGAGAAGTTTTTTGATAGAAGGATTTTAGGAATTAAAAGCAGAGGAGTTAGATTAGATCCTCAAACTAGACAAAATGTTCAGATAATGCCCCATTCAGGAGATATATCTTATCCACTTCAAGGAGATACGGCAATTTCTCAAAAGTCAGAATATAAAGATCCTTCAAGAGAACTAACATTAAATGCTATTATTCATGGAGATGAATTAAATGAAGTTGGCCAACCAAAACACTTAGTCAAAAGAGTTCAAAAAAATAGATATATAAAATTAGATTAAAAATGCCAGAGATAAAATTAGAATTAGATACAGGAAATAAAGGCCAAGTAAATCATAAGACTAAAATTTTAAAAGGAAAATTAAATTGCATTATTGTTAATATTTTAGAAGAAAAAAAAGAACTACCAAACAATGAAGCTTTAAATGCATTTTTTAGAGGATGGTCAATAAATCCAAAAATAGACATGGTTATTCAAAGTTCTCTTGGATATCTTATTCTGCACAGAAATCAGATTGATGGCATAACTTATTTTGCTCCGAGAACAATAATAGCTCCATCAGAAGGAGATATAAGAGATATACTAACATTTGATAAATTCAAGCTTAATGAACCATTATTAATCACTATAATGGGGCCTAAAAATACAAAAGTTGATATGATTATTAGATTAGATTGATAGTTTCAACGCAACTCAGGTTTTTGGCTCTTGTTTTGACCAGCCGTCTTACAGAGCCAAAAACTTTTATTTTCATAAGGCCTTCTACACTTTAGGGGGTGTTGTTTAGTGGGCCTTTTGATTTATTTCTATGTAAATACATTATTTATAGAAACATTTAAATAATAGTTTAGTTTAATTAAATTAAAATAAAATTAATTTGCATAAAATGGATTTAAAATTTAATTATCAGGTTCCAATTATTCAAAATGGACTAATTGATAATGATTTTATTATCC
>SDBV01007194.1_pt1 | contig 15268 bp, 15 predicted proteins | sample 2277081 | NCBI WGS metagenome assembly SDBV01 (sample SAMN10402039, study PRJNA504765) | marine sediment metagenome | isolation source: marine sediment core GS10_PC15, 223 cmbsf | place: Arctic Ocean: Southern Knipovich Ridge | collected 2010
TACAACAGCCTTTTTTTAATTTCTTTATTATGGTGGTGCCGGCGGTGGGAGTTGAACCCACACGGGCTTGCGCCCACCGGATTTTGAGTCCGGCGCGTCTGCCATTCCACCACGCCGGCAAACTTTGATTTTAAATGTTTTTTTAATACTCACTCACTTTAGTAGCCATTCATTGTAGCAGATTTGTAACAGTTGTCCAAGATTTCTACACTTGAACGCAGGCTCTCAGGGCAGTGATGTGAGTATCTCATGGTAACGGAAATAGTCTTATGTCCAAGCAGTTCTTTTACCTTATACAGGTCTGCTCCATTTTGAACAAGCCTTGTTGCAAACGTGTGTCTTAAATCATGGAAATGGAAATCCTCAATGCCTGTTTTAACAATTGTCTTATCAAATGCCTGCCTTAGACTCCAACGTGAAATTGGGAATACCCTTCCTGATAGGTCTACTATTTTAATCGTTTTAAGAGTATTGTGAAGGGTCTTGGACATAGGGATAGTTCTTTTTTCATCATTTTTGGATTTAACAACAGTAACAGTCATTCTATTAAAGTCTACGTTCGCCCATTCCAGATTAAGAATCTCCCCTCTCCTCATTCCTGTATGTAAAGCAACAATAAGACAATTCCTTAACCACCATGGATTTATAGCAGCATCAATAAGCTTTTTTTCTTCTTCATGTGTAAGCCACCTAGAAATATTAAAACGCTTATTAAATAACTGAGGGCAATTGTTGCTATTGTTTAGACATTGTTAGAAAAATATCAATTAATACTTTCACCTACTACAAGTCAATAATTTTGTAAAGATCGCGGTGAGGAAAAATCTGGTGTAGCGCCATGTTGAGCTTTTTATTTTAGTATTTCATTCTAATGCCACAAATCTTAAGAAAATCCTCTAACTGACGTAGAGCTGACTCATAATTTTTATGTGTTTCCATATAGTATCCCTTATACTCAATAGGCACTCTGAAGTCATTGCCCCTTTGATGTTTAGGCTCTTTAGCAATTAGAAAGCGAACCGCACTTGTTGCAAAGGGGATTTCGGATTCTGCTTTTTTTATTAAATTATTATCGTGAATATATTTAAGAGCCTTATAGTAAAGGTCTCCGACACTTGAGGCATTAATTGTTTTATCGCCAATTGTGACAATAGCCCCTCTCCGTTTAGGAGGAGAAGGTGATATAATCCTTTGTTTAGGAGGAATAGATTTTGATATTAGTTCTTTATCAGCAGGAGATTGAATTTTATAGATATCAACTTTATGGATAAAGTCGGTCAGTATTTCAATATCAGGTCGATAGCCACAAATACTTTCCACCCTATTTGTTAAAAGCTCTAATAAAAGCTCATCTGGCTCTTCTAATAATTGTTTCCATGCAAATGGTATTGTTTCATCGATAGTTTTAGTTTTTTCTCTACTTTCTTTAACTGATTTTGCTTTTTTCAAGGCAGAGCCATTGACTACGGAATCTCGGTTTAAGAAATCTCCAAAATGCAAAGACGCAGTGTGTGGATTTTGCTGCCTTATGTCAATCGTAAAAAACTTTCTCTGGCGCCAGTTCCCCCCTACAAGAGGTAAATAAAACCACCACAATAGACCATTTGTTAATATGGCAATATCAACTCCATATTCAAAAGAATATTCCAATAATTGTTTTTCGTGACGTTCAAGGTCCTCGGCAGAACGCTTAACCTCTATAAAAACAGCTTTTTTGTTATTAATCACAAGACAATAATCTATACGTCCACTACCAACAGACAACTCAGGAACAACCTCTTGTACGTTGAAACAATTCCAACCCAATTGCGACAAAATTGGTAAAACTGCACCTTGTTTAGTTGCTTCTTCAAAACTATGAAGTAACGTTTGATCTTTAGATAATCGTGAAAGAAGTTGTTCGAAAGATTCAGGCATACTCTATTTCCTTTATATTTCAGTCCAAAAATTAATATACGAAATTCGTGTTTAAATTATCCTTATATATTTTTTATTTGACAGATTAACTTATTTATTTGGCATAACTATGAACAAGAGCCTCAAGTTGTGGTTTTATTGATTCAAACTCTTCCCTTTGATTGACAGGGTAACCTTTCCAACTATCATCTTTGTCATAAGTATATATGACCAAATTATTTCTTCTAGGACACAAGTAAGCAAATACAGTCCCATATGCTTTTAATGATAAATCAGCCTTGGTGGGATCAATGGTAATATTTGCTTTATTAATTTCTTGGATTTCTTTCATTATTTCTTTAAATAGAATTTTTATATCTGGATTTGTGATGTAATTTATATTTTTTTCAATATCATTATGTTCTGTAATCTGAGGAGCAGAGGGAATTGTAATTTCTGAATAAATAGGCGTTATTTGATTATCGTCTTCTAATGAAATACATTTATAAGTGAATAATGAAATAGGGATATCAAACCACTTACAACGATTTAGCATAGATACTGAAAAACTTGGGGCGATAAGAAATAGACGTGCAGTTTGAGAGGGATTTATATTAAAATCTTTGTATGCCCTTGTAAAACCTTCCAGGTTTTTTACAATGTAATCATAGTAATCAACGCTTTGCATAAGCATTGAATCATCTTCAATGACTTTAAGCTCCGCGACTATTAATGCACCACCACTATCAACCATTAAAACATCAAGCGGCCCCCGATCCGTTATTTTCTGGTGGTCTATATATTTTGTGCCTTTTTCAATTAAATCAGTACTTTTTCGTACAATATCTTCAAGCTGCTTTTCAGTTACATCAATAACTTTATAATGTCTCATTAGTTTTTATTTAACTCCTCATCTATTTTTATTTCTAATCATATAACATTTAAAAGTCTTTAAGTATTTGGTCACATGTAATTATCCGTGAACTTAAAATTTCAATTTTATGTAAAGAATATTTTTTGCCTTTTATACTTCTCAGTTTATTAACCATGTCTAGTATTTCTTTTTCTTTGTTTATGCCCAATACAGATTATTGGTTATAATCTACACCATTTCAAGATTTTTTTGAAGTGAACATAACAGGAGGAAGATATTGATAAATTATCAACACAAGCCTCTGTAACGCTGTATAACAATTTAATCCCTCCGGGCGGGATTTTGCCCCTTTTCATCAAAGATAACGTCTTATAGCATGCTTCTAGCGCTTCAAATATTGCGTATAAACCCTAAATGGCCCAAAAGGAAGTAATTTCAATCCCTAGACGGTTGTATCTTTAGTCCAAAAAACTTTCAAATGTGCAGAGATAAAAATAAAAGAATGACTTCAAGTTATATTTCTTTAAGAAAAGAAGATTTGCCCGATATGACTATGACTGAAGTTGCATTGAAGTTAGGTGAAAGACATGTTTCAGCCTATACCCCTGAAGAATTACTCGAAATGCTTCAAACTGGGGATGTTTTTGATATATATGTGGCGTTAGGTGCTATAGGAAAACTCAAACTCAAAAAAGCCCTCAATCCGCTTAAATATATAGCCTTGTATGATGACGATTTAGGAATCCAAGAAGAATCGATTAGGGTCATCAGGAGAATTGGTGGTAGAAAAGCTCTTGATATTTTGGAATTTCTTAAAACTACTGATCATAAAAAGTTAATTGAAGGAATATTGAAACATGGAGCTGATTATAAACCTTATTAGGATGATTAATAAGACTTTAAATAATTTGCAATTTCTCATTTTATCATATCTCGAAGCCTTATTTCCAATAACCTGCTTAAATTAAAGAATTTTTTATGTGATTAAGGGTTATCTAAACGCCCACGCAGATATAAATAACTAAATTATTAACATATATATTGCATTTTTTTGTTGACATTTAGTTATTAACCATATTATAATTTTATTATAATTCTGCTAATTGGAGGAATAATGCAACAGGAAAGTAGGCACGAACGTTTTAAGAGGATCGCATCTAAGAGGACTAATGATGTTCTTGAGAAGATCAGGATTCTAGGAAATTGTTCTAATAAAAGTTCATATGAATATACAAAAGAAGATGTAAACAAAGTTTTCTCTGAAGTTGAGAAGCAATTAAAAATAGCAAAAGCAAAATTTTTAGTGGGAAAAAGGGACCGTTTTAAACTTTAAAAAGGAGAGATTAAAAAATAGGGGGAAATGTGACAAAAGTTTCTTCTAGTCAATATCAAAATATAACTATAGATGAGCTAGTAACATATAGTATTTTTTCCCTGCAAGAAGATGGGGAAGAAGCTACTTTTGAAAAAATAGTAGCAAAATGCTTTGAACTTTTCCCAGAAAAGTTTTCGCTTATTGGATATCCTCAATGGCCTGATTCAACAAGAGTAACAAAATCTTGGCTTAGATGTAGAACAGATTTTAAATATATTAAAGGAACTGTAAAAACTGGTTTTAAACTAACCACAAAAGGACTTGTAGTTGTAGAGAGAGTCCAGAAAAAACTAAGAAGACCAGTTTCTGAGAAAATGATTGTTGCCCAAAAAAAAGCCAGTGAAAGATCAAAAGAAGAACAATTTATTAAACAACTAGAAAAATCAGAAATCTTTAATAAATATTTATTAGAAGGGGAAAATATAGAAATTAGTCATTTTGAGTTCTGCGACATGCTCTATTGCACAATGGAAAGTTCTGCTAAGATTTTAAAAGAAAATTTAGAAAAATTGAAAGATTACTCTCAAATATTAAATAGGGATAGGGTAATAGACTTTCTTCAATTCATCGAGAATAAATTTTCTTATCTCTTAATAAATACGCTAAAGGTGAAAAAACATTCAGGCGGAATGAGCAGAAAAAAAATTTAGGAGGAACAAAATGTTCGAAGTGTCTAGAAACGTAAAGTTCGAAACCAAACGTGTTTTAAAGCAACTTTCAGATTCAGCTATAAAAAAAGATCCTGTTAGGGCAATGGTTGAGTTGATAACAAACTCTGATGATAGCTATAAAAAACTAGAAAGTTCTGGAAAAGTCACATCTGGGAACATAAAAGTTGAAATAGTTAGAAAATTTAAGAAGAGTACATTTAGACTTATAGATCAGGCAGAGGGATTTAATGCAGAAAGAATGGATGAAAGAGTGGGGGGCTTTGGTTTTGACACAAGCGGATTAACTAAAGGCTATGATGTAAGAGGTTTTTTTGGACGTGGTCTTAAAGAAGCTATTTTAGGTTTAGGTAATGGCCATGTTATCAGTGTTAAGGATGGATATTTATGCGAGTGTTTTTTAAATGAGAAAGCTGAGTATAAAAGGAAACCCCCGACAAAAATAAACAAAGCAATTAGAAAAAAGATTATAGATGAAATAGGCATTATTGAAAACGGAACAGCAATTTTAATCACTGTAACTAAAAACGGAGTTAATATCCCCCGAATCGATAATTTTATTTATCAATTGGAAAGATATTTTAGTTTAAGAGATATTAATACTTCAAAGAAAAGAAACATAAATGTTATTGAGAAAGATGAAAGGGGTAAAGTTAAAAATAATGAAAAAATAGACTATAGTTACCCTTTAGGGAAAGAAATTGTCAATAAAAAAAATATATCCATTGACGGTTATCCCTCTGCTGAACTAGATTTTCAGATTTTCAAAGCAAATGACCCCTTATCACAGGATGGCCCATGTAGAGAAGGGGGCATATTAATAAAAGGAAAAACCGCCATTCATGATATTACCCTATTTACTTTTGAAGGAAGTCCATATGCTCAAAAAATATTTGGGAACGTAAAGTGTAAAGACATAGATAATCTTTTAAAAAAAGATGAGCCTATACTTTCAGATAGAAGAGATGGTTTGGATTGGAATTACCTATTATGTAAAGCACTTAAAAAAACTATTGAGAATGAATTAAAAATAATAGTTAATGAGATTAAGAAGGAGGAAGAAAGTCAAAAGAAAATAATAGAAAATGAAAAAACACGCCAAAGATTTCTTACTGCAATTGAGAAATTAAATAAAATTGCAATAGATGAATTAGAAGAAGAAGGAGAAGGAAAAATAAAAGATAAAGGGGGTAAATCAATTATGCCTCCACCCAGTGGTTTTGATTTTGTTCCAGAATACTACCAAATTATAGCTGGAAACCGCTCTTCTCTTTCTTTAAAAGCAACAGTTCCTTGGGTACTACCTAATGGTAGCGTTATAAATATTGAATGTGATAATGAAAATGTGAAAATTGAAAATAAAATTTTCAAAGTCAAAGAAGAAGAGGCAGTAGAAGGGATAGTCATATTTAATCCAAAGATTCGAGGGAAAAGAGTTGGTGAAGAAGCAATAATTACAGCAAAAGTGAAGGATTTTAAAGCAGAGGCTTATGTTAAGGTCGTTGCAAAAATAGATATAAAAGATAAACATAAGAAAAGAAAAGGTCATGAAAAAGCTGGGCTTTTCACTGATATTCAATTTGATCCCGCACTAGGTCCAAAAATAAGGCATTATTTTGATAGAGAGTCAAAAATTATCAAAATATCAAGTAAACACCCATCTGTTGAAACATATTTAGGCCCTGCTGGCGAAGGACAGGATGAATTACATTGTCAAGTACTGATAGCAGAATTAGTAACAGATGCCGTGTGTCGAGAATTAGCAAGACGAAAAGCGGAGACGGGGAGATTATCAATTTTAGGTGAGTATATGGACGCCGTTAATAGAGAACATAATAATCTAATTAATAAATATGCGCACATAATTCATCATTTTTTAGTTGTTTCCGAAGCAAGAAGAAAAATTTAATTTATCAGTATAAACAAAATATTTTCCATCTGAACAAATTAGCTTTTAACAAGTTTCAAAATTAAAATCGGACGTTTTCACTTTCCACTAAGAAAAAGCAAAACACCCCTTTTTACCTTCCATAAACGGAAATAATAATGAAGAAAAACCGGTTGTAAGAAAAAAGGGGGGGAATACGTGAAAATCATCGGCTATTTAAGGGTTTCAACTGCTCAGCAAGACCTTAATAATCAAAGGTTGGGTATTTTGGAACTTGCAAACAAAAATAACTGGAAAGTGAGTTTTATTGAAGAAACAGCGTCCGGGACAATCTCTTATAAGAAAAGAAAACTTGGAGAAATCATTGAAAGTCTAAATCAAGGAGATGTCCTAATTATTTCAGAGTTATCGCGGTTAGGCAGAAGCATGTTGGAAATATTAGAAATCCTTAGAGACTTGAAAAATAGGGATATAAAGATTTTTACGATCAAAGAGAATTACCAAATAAATGGCACAGATATATCTTCCAAAATTTTGACCATGGTCTTTGGAATGCTTGCTGAACTTGAAAGAGATCTTATTTCTAAAAGGACTAAAGAAGCTTTAGCAACAAAGAGAGCTCAAGGGATAAGACTTGGTCGCCCTCCGGGTCCCGGGAAATCAAAGCTAGATGAAAAAGAAGATGAAATTAGACATTTTTATAATAAGGGCTTGGGTATCACCTCATTATCAAAAATATTTGATTGTACTCCTCCAACAATGGGGAATTTTATTCAAAAGAAAATTATTCCAACTAAAAATAAAGGGAAATGAATGTGCAAGACTATCACTCGTCATTTCAAACCTCAGACAAATCCTTCACGATTATTGATAACTGGTTGCTTGATAGTAATTTAACGATCCATGAAAAAATAGTTTTTATCGCGATAAAGAGGTATGTAATAAAATCAGATCATGCAACAATCCCTCATGAAAATATTGCAAGGGTAGCGTCTTTATCAGCCTCCGCAGTGAAAAGAGCAATAAAAAGTCTGGTAAAGAAAAAACTTCTTTATGTGAAATCAAATAGAAAGAGTTTCAAACCAAATGAGTATTTTTTGCACTATTTCCGTAGTTCTCACGGAACTACTAAGGCTCCTTTTAGTAGTCCTCCCAGACCTACTATAGGAAGTTCCCCTGGACCTTCTTTTAAAAACAACTACTTAAAAAACACACACTTAGTCTGTTGTGGTTGTAAAAAAGCTATTAATGAAACAATAAAAATAATCGATAGTGATGGCTTTGAATACGATATCTGTTCCACCTGCCATTCAGACCTCATTGTTGACACATCAAGAAGTTCAATAAAAATAGACGCATATTCACTTCTTAACATTTTAAAAAAATATGATTCTGAAGATGTGTTGAAAGCAATTGACGTTATTGAGTTTAAGTGCGAACAAAAGGAAAAAATAAGTAGCTTCTCAGGCCTTCTTGTTTACATGCTGAAAAACGGAATCATTTTGCCGGAAAACTATATATCTCATATTGAACGGAGAAGGAAAAAATTTCACTTAGAAAGGATAAAACAAAAAGTAGATGCTGATAAACAGAAAGTTGAAGCTGAACATCTGGCAAAACGTGAAAATGCAGAAAAACAGTATGAAGCTCTCACTTCACGAGAGAAAAACACTCTGAAATTGAGAGCAAAAAAAGAGTTGCCCCTAATTCTTCATAAATTTGATAGATGTATTCATGAAAGGATGATTGATATATTGATTAATGAAAACAAGGTCTCGTAAAAGAGTTTGAGAATGTACAGTCCAACATTAAATGAGAAGATGGTGAAAACACTTTATAGGTTGAAGCGTATTTACAAAAAACCTATAACAAGAATAGCAGAGGAATTGATTGAAAAATCCCTACATTTGGTTGACAAAGAGTCTGTATGCAAAGTCTGTATAGGTGAGAAAAACAATGATTGTAATGGCTGTTATTTGACCAATATCAAGTGAAAGCTGAGATCAAACAAATGTCCACGGTTATATTAAAAAAACGTGATCAGTCTTTAGAAATATCAGTAAATTTGTATTAGGAAAAAGTTTTATTTATTATGCCTTGAAGTTTTTCTTTTTTCTCCAAATTTTGAGTACTTGCTGTCTTAACAGAGTAATATCAGGGCTACTAATTTTATTTGAGGCAGCTATAGCTTTCTCAATGGTTTCCTTTGCCTCTGGCGTCGAAGCTTCTATTTCAGTAAGTGCTAAACTAAGATATGCTTTTGCATGTAAATCATGATTATGTTCCCTCTGGCATTTCTCTATAACTTCAAAGTATAACCTTCTTCCAATATGAATATTATTTTTCTTGAACTCAAACAATCCCCTTGTAGCCAAACAGTAAATGCCGTATTCACTATTGATACCTGCCTTAATTTTTCCGATTAAGTTTTCTGCCTCTCTTACTCTCCCTGCTCTTAATAGTGCGTAACAATGATTGTTATTAAGCATAATATCGTCAGGATTTGAAGTCAGACCACGTTGAGCAATTTCAGCCCCCTCGTCAGGCCTACCAATATTAGATGCAATGCTCGAACCAACAATAAATGGGTACTTCGAATAAGGTTCCTCCAATTCCCATTCTTTTACAGTCTCGAGTGATTTATCCACTTTCAAATCGAAATAGTGTATCCATGTTAATGCCTCCATGCTTTTCCCAAAATTAAGACTCGTTGTTTTTCTAAGACCCGGAAGTTTATTCCGAATAATCCATTCCGCATGAGTTATAACACTTTCGCTCGGATCTATCCAAGCTTTTCTAAATTGTTTTTTTGCCTTGCTCTGATTTCCTGCATCAAGTTCTAACAGTCCTGTACTCTCAAACAATTCTGAATAATGAAATACATTGACATCGGTATGATCTTTGGGTAAGTATCCTTTTAATGAAGGGGTACTCTTACCGGAAATAAGAGACACATTAATTTCGATTGCTTTGAGCCAAGGATCGAATCCTTGTCGTGAAGCCCTTTGAATATAATGCCAAGCTGAATCATTATCTCCTATATGAAGGAAAAATCTAACAGCACATCTAACTATGTAACGGTCAAAAGGTGCGAGGCCAAGAGCAACCAATACCGCTCGTTTTGCTTTGTGTTTCTGGCCTTTAATGGTATATAAACGTGCTAATTCAATCCATGCTATGGCATTCCTAGGGAATTTGTTAATCCAGCTTTTTGTTTGTGCTATATGTAAGTTTGTTTCAACAGCGACTTCAGCCGTAGATCCACGATTCAATATTTTATCTGCAAGAGCTAAGAAAGCCTTATCAATACCCTTCTTTTCCTTTATAAATCTAGCCATTTCCTCGGCGAGAGTTCTATCTCCAACAACAATAGCTGCACCTAAGAGCGAACATGCAATTTCTAACGAAGGGGTCAGCTTAAATTCTTGATATTCCTTGTCAATAGTATTTTTTGTTCGATCATTGACTTCAAACGGTGTTTTCCTGGGGATAACAAGCTCTCCTCCTTTTAGAGCTTTTGGATATTCCAGCCACCTTGGAATAACACGGCCTCTTCTGTTATTTTGAGCATCATTCATATTTCATCAATTCAATCTTTTTTGCTAGCCTGTCAATTATAGATATATATCGTTGTAAGGAAAAATTTGATAAGCTTGTACGTAAGGTTCTCGGAATGCCACGTTCTTCTGGTATAGGGTGTGAAAGTTGCGATATAACTTCCATCAAATCCTGTCTAATATTTTCCGGGATTCTCAAAGCTACTTCATTAAGAGTTTTGTAGTATGCAGCCATTAAATGAGGTTTCACCTGCTCAAAACCACCGCCAAAATTAGAGGGTCTATAAATCTCGGGCAGATTCTCATGCAACAGCCAAAGAAAGTTTGAGTCTGTAATTAAATAAGTAATTATGCCTCCTGACATGAATAAGTCTGCACCCAAGCGTCTAGTATCCCAGTTAGGGCTACAGTAGCCATATAAAAGTTCTATAGGAGCATAGTGCCAATCACCGCAATGACCATCCTGATCCCAAAGGGGAGATCTATTATTTAATTGAGTTGCACTCCCAAGGTCCGACAGCTTTGAGATTTCACCTCCAAAAATTAGAATGTTTGACGGCTTAATATCTTGATGCACAATTTTTTTAGCATGCAGTTGTGACAAGCCTACTAAAAAACCATGAAAAGCTCCTAGCTTCCAAGCTAAATCTGGATCTTTAATCGCTTTAAAATTCTTTAGACTACCATCTGCTATTTCAAAAATGAGGTAAGGGACTGGAAAAAGCTCGCCTACCTCTCTGTATTCACCATGGTCAATAGCTGAAACTACCTTTTTCATTCCATGCGTTTTACACAATAATAATAGGTCACGTTCATAAGTAAAGTTAGATGTTAATACTTTCAAAAAGTCGGCGGAACTTTGATGCTGACCAAGTTCATTAAAAGCATATTGATAATTGAATGCTTTAAAAAAACCTGTCTTTTCTCCCTCGATATTTTTAACTTTATAACAACTTGAAAACTTACCACTTGCATCTTCCTCGGTCTTTATCCTTTTTTCGAGTATCTCCCATTTTCCAATGGTTTTCCCTTCTAATCGTGATGCTAAAGCTGTATCATTCATAAAGACCCCCTTGATCTACAATCACTTGTGGTTATATAGAGAAACCGTCTTTAACTAAAAAATCCTTCATGTTTACATATTATAACATGGTGTTTTAGTTAAAAAAATTTCTTATATCAGAAATGTTCAATCTATACAACTGTAGCAGAATTGTAGCAGAATATAGCTCAAAGGACAGAAAATATAGGAAAAGACATGGAAAGTACAGAATGCAGTTTTTACTTTTAAATCAACAAATTATCTAAAAACTCAGGCCAGACGCCCACTTACGAAAATTACTACTTTTGCCCTTTCAAGGCGGTAACATGGGTTCAAATCCCATTGGGGACGCCAATGAAATCAAGGGCTTATGAGAATGAGCCCTTTTCATTTTTCCCTAAACGTAACCAAAACGTAAACGTTTTCCATCTTCTTCAAGTACCTTTACTGCATCTCTCAGGTCTTCTTGATTTGGTTTTTGGACTCTATAGGTACATCAGTGAATGCCATCGTTAAATCTCTTTTCTCTTAGAATCATAAAGATGTATAAATTTTATACGCATAACAATTAATATAAGGATTGAGTCTCTTGTGGCATTTTTGATAATTATATGAAATCATTGTGAGATACGCAACTAAAAAATTGATTGAAAACATTAATAAAATCAGGTTATTTCATTTCGTAAAACATCTGTAATAGCAGGATATAAGCAATGCATTTTTTATGGGTTTCTGATATTTATTTCCGTTTGAAATCTTGTATTCTGAGGCAAAATTGAAAAACAAGAGTACAGGAAGAAGTTGACGGAAAAGGGATTGTGTAGTACACCTACAACTAAATAGATTTGTTATTTTTGAAAATTGACGATTATTGGTAGAAACATGCAATAAAAAAGGGCGGGATTATCTCCGCCCATCTTTTGTACTCTTATTTATGCCAGCACTTCATTATTTCCAAGAAATGCCATACACTTGTTTCATTAGCGCATAGAATACATCTTGGTCACATTGGGTTGGAATACTAGTATATTTAGCTTTTAATTTATTCCATAAACCTTTAGGTTTATCTTTTGATTCTAAATATAATTCAAAAGGTTTCTTATAAATGCGATGATTAAAAATATTATTTTCATATTTATCTGTAACAAACTTTCCATCTTTATAAAATCTAATATTTAGATAAGTGAAGTATCCCTTATTTTTAATTTCTTCTACATAATGATTATAACGGTTTACAAATGTTTTATTAGCCAAAAAAATATATCCAGTATAAAAATCGGATTGTTTTCCTGATTCATGACTAAACCAAGTAAAAGATTTTGTAGATATATTTTGTTTAGTATTTACTAATTCTAACTCAATATACATATCGGCACCTGCCTTCATTTTATGCTTTTTTGGTGCTCCAACAAATTTCGCATAACCCTGCTCCCATAAAAAATAGATATGAAGAATATCATTAAAGGAATATCGTCTTTGTTTCCAAATAAAACCATCTGTTTCAACTGTTAACTTGCCCATTTTGATTGGATTGTCTTTTGTAGGTTCACGTAAATTCATTATATTTTATGCTGCTATTATAATTTTCTAAATATTAGTAAGTACACGTACCTATGTCAAGCATTTTTCCCTAAAATTAGTCTTTATTTTATTATTGATTAACATTTGAAATGTTGTCTTGAGATGGAAATTTGAAAAACACCCTTTCAGGAAGGAATTATTACTTTAGATATTCCTTTTTACGGTAAGTATTTCACAGTTTCTTGCTAATAAAGAAATCCATGTGATTTTTATAATTTTTCGGATAGCCAACTAACTTTAGCGTTACTTTTGAAACATTTTTCTCATTGTGAATTTCGATAATTCCCATGTTCAGTCCTCCAAATGGGTTTTGGTCTTTTGTATCAGGGGCATGCTCAAGCAGTGATGTTTTGGCTTTAAGTCCTTTTTTGCAATTTATCTTACCAGTTAAACCAATTACTTTTTTAGATATCTCTGTTTCCAGTTTTTTCATTCTGTTTGACACAGCACTAGAGGTAAACTGATATAAGATTGGCTGTTTGCCTTTACCCTCCCATTGAATCTTGAAGACACATCCTATATGCACGTCACCGCTTATAAGAATAATTCTCTGATTGGAATTTTTAACCTGTTGTTTATAGATTAGTCTTAAAAGTCTGTTTCTGTCAGGAATGTTTTTACTGTATGACCAGTGATCAGGAAAATCAATCTTGTCCCCAACCAATGATGCTCCTACTTCTGTAAGCCACTCAGGCAAATGAACCACTGGAACGCTGGCCATTATAAGAAGAACTCGCTTATCCTGATTATCCCTGAGAAATTTTTCAAAATCCTTTAGCTGGGAAGCATTGAATAACTGCCATTTTTTACCAGCCTTCCGCTGTGACCTTAAGTCTAAAACAAAAGTTCCTACATTGCCGTATGTAAATGAATAATGAAAAGATGAAGGCAGGTTTTTTCTCCTGCCTGCAATTCTTGAGCCCTGATAGTCAAAATATGCTTCCCTTGCTCCATTCCGGACATTGCGGTATAGTTTAGTGGAATGAACTTTCTTTGCACCCCAGTCATCAACTATTTCATGGTCGTCAAGGATGGGATAACATGGGTAGTTGGCATAGAAATGCTTAACCTTATCCATGTGCCAGAAAATCCTGTACCTTTCCTGGTATGCTCTGCGTACTGTCTTCATACTCCAATCAAGAATACCTGGACCTCCTGGTAATTTCTTCTTTTCTGTATAGTGCCTGTAAAACAGCGATTTCTCTTTTGGCACGTCAGAATATATCTGGTCACCTGCAAGCAGAACGAATTTTGCGTCATGGTCTGCAAGGGTTTTTTCTGCTAATTTAAGCAGCCTCATCCTCCGGTCTTCCACGTTGAATTTGTCCTGGTTAAAGGGCTGATGGCAGCTCATAACTGCAATGGAGAATTTTTCAGGAGTATCCTCTTGCTTGCCTGGGAAGGTCTCAAATTTGCCCTCCCCTATTGTAGTCCTAAGCCTCACTACAATATATTTATATTTTGTTAGGGGATTAAGTTTCTGAATCAGGATTGTCTCAGTCAGGTCTCTTGATTTGTCTTTAATGTTTAAGAAGTATTCTTTCTTTAATTTCGATTTTCCTATAGGATGGACTATCACTTTTACATTTCCAGGCTTTTCAGATCGCATCCATATCCTTGCAGAAGTAGGGCCAACTTCACCTACAGCTACCATGTTCGTCACCTGCTTTTTTTCAAATGCATCTTTTTGGGTCATAATGAACTCTTTGGCTAATTCATTTTAGGATAAGATGATTTTATGCTATGCAGAGACCTGAGAAATTAAAGTCACTTGATGTATTTCTTCTTCAGCCTCTTTATTTCCTCAAGCAATTCCTCTTTATTTCCTCAAGCAATTCCTCTTTATTTATAATCCCCTTCTTCTCAAGCATGTTTACCAACGCCTCTTGCTCTATTGCTTGCGCTAAAGCTACTTCTTCAAGGGATACTATCTCTTTGGGGTCGAGTTTTTCTGCCATGCTATTTTCTCTTTCTCCATCCCATATAAAAGCCATACCAGCCAATATATGCTATAACTACTAATAAGATAATAAGGATAGTTTCTATCATTTTCCCAAAGTATATCAAAACAGGGAGGGAAGTCAAGAAAATGGGGTTGTTTGTACTACCTACTTCTTAATAGTTTTGATATATTAAGAAGTAAGTGGTTAACAAAAAAAGCGATAATGGAAAGAGAGGTTGCTTTAGAAAAATATAGGGGTAAAAAAATTTACTTTGTTGACTCAGGAAAAAGAAGCTCAAAGGCCTGCTTATCTGCCGTGTCAACACATCCGTCTCCATCGATATCAGCATTGAAACTATATCCAAGCTCTCCCCGACATTTGCCAAAAGCATCATTGAAAATTTGTTCATCTACTTCGTCGCAATCTCCGTCATGGTCAAGATCA
>SDBV01007195.1_pt1 | contig 15267 bp, 10 predicted proteins | sample 2277081 | NCBI WGS metagenome assembly SDBV01 (sample SAMN10402039, study PRJNA504765) | marine sediment metagenome | isolation source: marine sediment core GS10_PC15, 223 cmbsf | place: Arctic Ocean: Southern Knipovich Ridge | collected 2010
GCTGCTTTTACAATTGCAATAGATCTAGGACAGCTGGATGAAGGAAATGTTTATAAAGGGTTCAAACCTCGTTCTTCGTGGTACTATCTTTTTGGACAGTTAGCTTATGCAGAATATCTTGGAAGGGTATATATTAACGGAACAGATTATTCTGATGCATACAGTCTTCCTGACAAACCTTATGAATTTATTTTTACCAGTATCCGGGAAACCGGGGAAAATAGTATGAAGGTATTTGTGCAGACAACAAGCGGGAATATGCCCAGGCCTATTAGCCTGGTGCAGAATAATAGAGGTTTATGGAAAGCATGGGAAGCGTCCAGCCTGTTTGTTGGAGTATCAAGGACTCCTCCGGCAAATATAGATGACGATCTATAATATTCATAACTTATATATTGGAGTAGGTAAAAGTAAAGAACTATGTTTGCTTTGTAAATAAGCCCATATAGAGTAATGATTTAATTACAGCAAAGAAATCGCTTTACCCCGGAATACATACAAAATGGCCTTATTTTCAACATAAATAATTATATGTTAATAAATATTTACCCCATAAAAACAATGCGCAGTCTTGTGAAATCCGCACGAAGTAAGAAAAAGAATAATAACTTACAGTGTAGATCCGCACTTTTAGTGCTTCCCTCCCTTCCAAAAAAAAGCTATTGGCGATGTTAATTAAATATTCAAAAACTTTAACATCGCAAATATCTTAATAAAAAAAGTTGAATTTGTTTGACATCATATAATATATTTATATAAATTGTATTCTCAAATAAGTAATTTTTAAGGATAATATTATGACTATGCCGGATTTTGAAAAACAGGGCGGTTTGGTGCCTGTAATAACACAGGAATATAAAACTGGTGATGTTTTAATGCTGGCTTATATGAATAAGGACTCATTTTTAAAAACACTGGAAACAGGAAAGGTTTGTTACTGGAGCAGAAGCAGAAATAAGTTCTGGTTAAAAGGAGAGGAATCCGGAAATTTTCAAATTTTAAAAAATATGTATATTGATTGTGATAATGATACTATACTTGTTAAAGTGGAACAGGTTGGGGATGTGGCGTGTCATACAGGTGAAAGATCATGTTTTTTTAGAAAATTTAATAAAGAATCAAATGAATTCGAAAAAGAAGGAATATAGAGTGAAGAAAATAAAAATAGGCCTTCCAAAGGGAAGTTTAGAGGAATCTACAATCAGGTTGTTTAAAAAAGCGGGATACTCTATAACTGTGCGTGAAAGATCGTATTTTCCTTATATTGATGATCCGGAAATTGAATGTATGCTTATACGTGCGCAGGAAATGGCCAGATATGTGGAACATGGTGTACTCGATGCAGGCTTTACAGGAATGGACTGGATAAAAGAAACAAATTCCAAAGTTAAAGTTGTAACAGAGCTTGTTTACGCAAAACAGGGAATGAAACCTGTGAAATGGGTACTTGCGGTTCCAGAGGCTTCAAAAATTAAGTCTGTAAAGGATCTTGAAGGAAAAACTGTAGCGACAGAAGTTGTGAATATTACGAAGAAGTATTTAAAGAAATTTGGAGTAAAAGCAAATGTAGAGTTTTCCTGGGGAGCAACAGAAGTAAAACCTCCGGATCTTGCAGATGCAATTGTAGAAGTAACAGAAACAGGTAACTCATTAAGAGCAAATAAGCTTAGAATAGTGGATACTATAATGGAGTCTTCTACTCAGTTTATTGCGAATAAAGAGATATTTAAGGAAAATAAGTGGAAAACAGATAAAATAAACAGAATCGCTTTAATGTTACAATCTGTTCTGGCAGCAGAAGGTAAAGCAGGTTTAATGTTAAATGTTAAGAAAAAGGATCTTGACGCTGTATTAAAAATACTGCCTGCGCTTGAATCACCTACAATTTCTACATTAAGTGAATCCGACTGGGTTGCAATTAATACTATAGTAAATGAAAAGGAAATAAGAAACCTTATTCCGGAATTAAAGCACATGGGAGCATCGGGAATCGTTGAGTTTCCATTAAACAAGATTGTTTATTAGAATTTGTATTTGATAAAAAACCGTTTTTTCTAAATAATATATATATGATTAATCTCATAAAATAAATCAAGGAATAATTATGAATTCAAGAGAAATTAACAATAATTTAAGAAATATTGCAATAATAGCGCATGTAGATCATGGTAAAACAACATTAGTAGACGCGATGTTCAAGCAATGCGGACTTTTTCGTGAAGGTCAAATTGTAGATGATAGAATCATGGACAATTTGGAACTGGAAAAAGAGCGCGGCATTACTATAGCCGCAAAAAACTGTGCTGTTTCATGGAAGGGAGTAAAAATAAATATTATTGATACTCCGGGCCATGCTGATTTTGGAGGAGAAGTAGAAAGAGGGCTTTCTATGGTAGATGGAGCAATTCTTCTTGTAGACGCATCCGAAGGGCCGCTTCCGCAAACACGGTTTGTATTAAATAAGGCACTTGAATTGGGACTTAAAATAATTGTTGTAATTAATAAAATAGACAGGCCGGACGCAAGAACAAAACTCGTAGTAGATGAAGTGTCTGATTTGCTTATAGATTTAGATGCTCATGAAGACCAGCTGGATTTTCCTTTGTTATATGCTATTGGCAGAGATGGAATTGTTCAAAAGGAACTGGATCAAAAAGAGGGCGATCTGCATATTTTACTGGATACTATTATAGATGAGGTTCCGGGACCTGTTTTTAAACCGCAGGAGCCCTTTCAAATGCTTGTATCTGATTTAAGTTATAGTGATTACCTTGGTAGATTGGCTATTGGTAAGATTTATAACGGTGCGGCAGAATCAAAAGACAGCCTTATTTGTATAGGAGAGGACAATAGTCTGAAACCATTAAAAGTATCTAAATTACAGGTATATGACGGACCTAAATTAAAAGAAACAGTAAAAGCAGAAGCAGGTGATATTGTTGTTCTATCTGGAATAGAGGATGTACATATTGGAGATACAATCTGTACAAAGGCGCAGCCAAAAGCTCTAAAGAGAATTACTGTTGATGAACCAACAATTTCTATGACTTTTATGAGCAATACATCGCCATTTTCCGGTCAGGCAGGTAAATTTATACAATCAAGTAAAATTAAAGAAAGGCTCCTGAAAGAGACATTATTGAATGTATCTATCCAGGTAGAGGAAAGTAACGAAGGCTTTATTGTTAAAGGGCGGGGAGAATTTCAGCTTGCAATACTTATAGAAACAATGAGACGTGAAGGGTTTGAACTAAGTGTTGGAAGGCCGGAAGTTATTTATGAGCATAAGAATGGTAAGAAACTGGAGCCAATAGAACATCTGTTTGTAGATTGTGAAGATTGTTTTATGGGAATTGTAACGGAAAAATTGTCGCGAAGAAAAGGTCGAATGATTAATATGGTTAATCATGAAAGCGGAAGAATTAGAATTGAGTTTAGTGTTCCTGCAAGAGCTTTAATAGGATACAGAGACGAGTTTTTAACAGATACAAAGGGAACAGGTATTATGAATTCATATTTTTCCGGTTATGAAGAATACCGTGGAGATTTCCCAGTACGTTTTACAGGTTCATTAGTATCTGACAGACAGGGCAGGGCTGTTCCGTATGCTCTTTTTAATCTTGAGCCAAGAGGCAGAATGTTTATTGTACCTGATAATCCTGTATATGAAGGAATGATAATAGGAGTACATAATAGAGAGGATGATTTAAATGTAAATCCATGTCGAACAAAAAAATTAAGTAATATGAGAGCTTCCGGAAAGGATGAGGCTGTAGTTGTAACTCCAATTGTTCCTATGACTTTGGAAGCTGCAATTCAGTTTATTCGGGAGGATGAGCTTGTAGAAATTACTCCTTCCGCAATAAGGATACGGAAAAAGGTATTATCCATACAGAAAAGAAAAACCATGAGAAGAAATTGAAAACTGCTTTTAAAAACCAAATAATGCCGGTAGTGCTGTAGTGAAAAACTCAACGTATGTGACTAATAACACAACACCGAGCATAATTAAAAAGAACGGCACAATATTTTTATAAATATTTGGTAATGGCTCTTCGAACCTGTATGAAGCGAGAAAGAGGTTTAATCCTACAGGTGGAGTCAGATAACCTAATTGTAAGTTAATTATAAAAATAATAGCAAGATGTACAGGAGCAATACCGTAAGCCAATCCTAAAGGTATTATAAGCGGTACAACAACAAGGATTGCAGAAAATATATCCATTAAGCAGCCTGTTACAAGTAAAGCTACATTAAGGAGCAGCAGGAATACATATTTATTGCTGACATTGATCTGCATCCATTTAACAAGATTTTCCGCAATTTGTGCATCTATTATATAGTTTGAAAGGGCCTTTGCCATAGCGATAATAATTAGTATGCCACCGATAATAGGCACACATTTTCTTAAAATTCCGGGAATATCTTTTATTTTTATTTCTTTTCTTATTGCTACATATAAAATAAAAACATATAAAACAGCCATAGCACCTGTTTCAACTAGTGTTGTAAATCCTGAAAGATAACTTGTAAGAATAATAATCGGTAACAGGATTTCTCCAAAAGAATCAACTATAGCGGGGAGAAGTTTCTTTTTATCAAAAGGTACCTTTTCCACTTTATGTTTTTTTGCATAAATAACTCCGCTGATACTTAAAGCAATTACTAAAAGCAGCCAGGGAAGGAATCCTCCAATAAATATTTCCTCTATTTTTAATGTGTTCTGCCCTGTAAGTATAGTGCCGGCAACAACTCCGTAAATAATAATAGGCAGGCTGGGTACAAAAAGTATACCAACACTTCCGGAAGCAGTTATAAGGCCGAGGCTGAATTTCTTTTTATAATCTGCATTTATTAAAACATATGAAAGAAGGCCGCCTACGGCAAGAATTGCAACACCGGACCCGCCGGTAAAAGAAGTAAAAAATGACATGACAATTACACAGACTATAACCAGGCCTCCAGGGAGCCAGCCTAAAAAGGCTTTTGAAATTTTAATAATTCTTTCACCTGCTTTACTTTCAGATAAAAAGAATCCTGCTAATGCGAACAATGGAATAGCTGTAATTGTAAAGTTATTTAATATTATATAATTTTGATCCGGAATCGAAATCACTGCACCCCATACATCCATATTAAATAATATTAATGTTACTCCGCTTAAAACTATGAATATTGGTGTTCCAAAAAAAGTAGATACAATTAATATAATTAATAATGGGACAGAAATCATTTCTACTATTGGAAATAAAGAAATTCTAATTTCATATCCAAGGTCATAAATATTTGGAGGAATTGCTGAATACGGATCCGGATTCCCGAGAATTGTTTCAATATAAATAATAATGTTATTAAGACCGGAAATTACAGATTCCGCACTGTAGATAATACCAAATATTATGCCGAGTATAATAGGGATAATAGAAAGTAGTCCCTTTTTAATCTGGAGTATAGCACGGACAGTTAGTATTATTACTCCAACTGGTATTATTAAAAGTACAGGTATAGTGGGTAAAAACCCAATTGTTTCTTCCGGAAAAAATGCCTGAAAAACATAATGTATACATGTAAAACTCAGGGCAGTTAGAATAAAAACAGATATAAAACCAACTATAAATATAACTATACTCTTTATTGGTTCTTTAAAAGAGTCTGTTCCTGCAGACATGGCAAGATGCTTTTTTTCTCGTGAAGTTATTATTGCGCATATAAAGCATAGCCATATAAGGATCAATCCTGTATATTGCTGAGCTCCGATAGTTCCATCAAATTTTCTTAAGAGTGCCTCAATAAGAAGTAAAGCAACAAGAAGGAAAAGAATTCCAAATGATAAATAGTCTTCTACCCTATGGAAAATATTTTGTTTCTTTATTTCTATTTTTGTTTCGTCCATGTTTTTTCCTAAATATTATTGTTTTTAATATTTATTTTAGAATTCACCTTCATCAAGTAGAAAAAAATAATCAATATGGTCTAAAAGCCATTGGGCTTTTCTCTGCGCGAGTATGTTTAGCAATCTGGTCTCCGGGACTTCATCCGGATCTATCTCTAATGCAGTGTTTAGCATATTCCTAAATTCTTCTACATCCTGATTATTAATACTTACAGTAGATGCAAGCGCTACATACGGGCCAGCGCTTAAGTTTTTTGTATATTCCAGAGCCCTATCAAAATGATATCTGGCCGCATCTTCATTCCCGCCCATAGCTTCCGGTAATGCGCCATAAAAAGCTAAAAAGAAATTGTGCACTCCACCATTATCAAAAGTTTCATCCAATTCCATTACTTTAAACATGAATGCAATGGCGCGTTTTTTTGTTACATTTAAGCCTGCATCCCACGGATCTACAGAAAAGGCTCCCATCCATGCCATACCTGCCCAGTATAAATAGGGAACATCCTCTATATCTGTAAGTTCAACTATGCTTTCCCAGTCAGGAGTCGTGATATAGTCCGAGAATTCGGGATATTTTAATTCAAGTGCTTTTAGTATATAATTTCGCCCGCGAATATAGAGATTTTTTGCACGCTTTATCATTATTACGGTTTCTTCAAATTCTTCATCAGGAAGCATTTCCGCAGGCAGTTGTACAAAAGCATACGCGTACATAGCAAAACTCTGGCCTGTTGTTAATAGCAATTCCCTGTTTTCGGGAGACATTTGTAATAGGAGTTCATATATTTTCAGGATAACAGGGAATGCATCGCCAATAAGCTCAGGATCCTCATCTCCTGTAAATATTATTGCCGCATCAGTTCCAATACTTTCGGATAATTTATTAGCAATAATTTTTTCTAAAGAGCAATTAGTAAGTATCAGGCAGAAAAAAATTAAAAATAAAAATACTTTCCGTTTCATAGGTAGAGTATTATATGAAATATATAAGATTTCAAGAACTTTTCTTTCAAGAAATTGAAAATTGATAAAGATTTAGCAAAAAATTAAAACCACAACTAATACAAATATTCTGTAAAAATTTGTGTGCATCTCCAATAATAATATTTAAGCTCAGGCATAATTAAATAATTAGTATTAGTGCTGACGCCTGTACTCTTCTAATATCTGAATAGCCATATTGTAATACTGCATATCATAATAGTTTTCTAAAACATAAAGAAAACCGGTATTTATAAAATCTGTCCAATCATCATGATAGTCCTGCGGAACATTATTGATAGTAAGCCCGTACCTTTCCATTGTATCTATGGCATCATCTTCTATTTCGAACCAGTCATCTTTCATGGATTCTGCAATATCCTGTGCTGCTTCTTCTAATTGAACTCTTAAGCCGGCATCTATTCTGTTCCATATTCTTGTATCAATTGCAATTGCACCTGGAAACGGTGCCCATTTTAAGCTGTTCATATTGTCTGCTATATCATATAAATCTAAGGCTAAAACCCATAATGGGCTGGAAACCATAGCATCTACACCGCGGGTTTGAAATTGAATTACTACATCCTCTAAACTGAAAGGAACCGGAGTACATCCCATTCTTCTCCATGCTTCCATGATTTCCGGATCTCCTTCTCCTACCCACATTTTCTGCGGTCTTAAATCATCCGGATAAACTACTCTATTTCTTGAAAATAGATACACCCATCCGGTATGCATCCAGAACAGGGTTTTAAAACCATTCTCCTCAAATTTTTCATTCAAAATAGGTATCATTCTTTCCATTAAATATGCATATTCTTCGTTATTATGCGCAAGCCTCGGAATATACATAGAAAATATTCCGGGAAATATATTTGATAAACCGGGTGCTGTCAGGCCGGCAGCATTCAGCTGGCCGATTCTCATCTTTCTTATCATGTCAGATTCGCTTCCTACTGTGCCGCCTGAGTAAAGCCTTAAGGTAACGCTTCCATTAGATATTCTGGCCCATTCAGCTTGAAGCCTGTTTAGCGCCAGTTCCCATGGTGAGCCTTTGGGAGCAAGGCTGCCAAGTTTTATTATCAAAGATGAAGCCTGGAAAATTGCAAATATCATAAAAATTATACAAAAGAGTAAAAATTTCTTATGTCTCATCAACCCCTCCATGTTTTTTTCTCATAACAAAACTTACCTTTTTAAATAAAACCAACAATTTTAAGATAACATAAATTGCCAAAATTTACAAATATTTTTTAAAAACGCAATTTCCTTAAGGTAATTTCTGAGGATATTGGTAATTCCAAAAAATTATTAGGTTATTGCAGCCATTTTACTATGAATACCATTTCTTCTTCCGCATTGCTTAATTCAAGAGTAGGTATGGAAAATGAAACAGTATTATCATTAATTTTTTCGCCAATATTGTTAAATTCCACAGGTTCTGGTGTAATAACTGTAAAATTAAGGTTATATCCTTCAAAAAATGATTTAAGCATCTGCATGGTTTCCGGATTTATTTCTTCTGCATCCTGGCCTGTTCCTTCAAAAATAATTTGTTTAAAAGTGTACTCATTTTTACTATCAGGCATACTTGCAGAGTCCCGTGTAAGGCTTAACTGCATTGAGCTCAGTTCGTACACAGACAAAAGTGTCTCAATTGATGCAAAATCAAACTCAGCTGTTATTATCATATCAGTTTCATTTTCTTCCTGAACTATCTGTTTAATACTGATGCCGGGCTGATTTTCAACTGCAAATCTGAATTCTTTTGTTGTAAGGGGAAGGGGAATATCCAGATCTGAATTGTCCAGTATCATTTTAGATATTCTATACTTTAATAGTATTGTTCCGGAACCGTCCTTATTAAAACTTACTGTATTTTCAAGCTCCACACATGAGTATGCAAATAAAGCAGTAATCAATATTAAAATATATATAACAAGTTTATTCATTTTTTCTCCTAAATTCTTCTGTTATTATTTGTTAAATATTAACAATTATACAATATAACAAGAAAATTAAATAAAAATCAATGTAAATCGGTTAGTTTTTATACATTTAATTATCTTATTCCTATTATATAATTAAGTGTTAGCCTGCAAAATTTGCATAAAATTAGAAAAATCTTAATAACTAAAAATATGGATCCACACTTTTAGCACCTTTCCGTCCTCCAGGAAACAGGCATATTGCAGTTTTGATATAAAACGTTAGCAGCATGACAGATCAATTTTTTTTAACACCGCTATATGCTTGGTGAATAAAACATTGACTACATTATATGTAAAATGTTATAGAAAAGGTATGAATATAGCAGCTTTTGCCTCCGGAAGAGGAAGCAACCTTAAAGCTATTTTAGATAAAATTAAGAGCGGAGACCTGCTTAATGCTGAAATATCTGTTATTATCAGTAATAACAGCGAGGCCGGAGTTTTTAAACTTGGAGAGGAAAATGATATAGATTCTATTCACATTTCAAGTAAGGCCCATCCGGATCCTGCGCACTATGAAAAAGCAATGATTGATATATTGGAAAAATACAACATTGAACTAATTCTTCTTGCAGGTTATATGAAGCTTCTTCCATCAAGCATAATTAAGAATTTTAAAGGCGATATTCTGAATATTCATCCTGCATTGCTTCCTCGTTTTGGCGGCAAAGGAATGTACGGAATGAATGTGCATAAAGCCGTAATTGCCTCCGGAGAAAAAGAATCAGGAGTGACTATCCACTATGTTAATGAAAGGTATGATGAAGGACTTGTAATTAAACAGGCTATGGTACCTGTAAAGGATGGAGATACTCCGGAAATACTTGCTTTACGTGTATTAAAGACAGAGCATGAACTTTACTGGAAAGTTGTAGATTTTATAATTAATAAAGAAACCCCGCAGCAAAGCATTAGAGATATTACGGCGTCATAATAAAAAATAGATTTATAAAGTAATCTTATTGTAATATCAGGAAATACGTTATAAAATACCTAATATAATAATGATATGAGACAATTAGAGCAAATAGCTGAATTCTTAATTAAATATTATCCTCCTATAGGCAATATCGAGCATAAGTATAAAACAAAAGTGACGGCAATAGGATTATTAAAAACTGCAAACTTAATAAATCCTGAATTTTTTAATCCCTATTATGGAAGACTAAAAAGTTATAAATTGCTTATTGAAGATTTACTTGAGAATTTCCAGTTATCGACCAGGGCATCTTTAGAAATATTTACAGATATAGTGTACAACATTGTTAATGACGTGAATTTATCTCCGGATGAAGTATATAAATCTTCTCATGTAATTTCTCTAATGCTATTAATATCACCTAAATTAGCAGGAGCGGATAAAAACGCCCTTTATAATTATAGCAAAAAATTTATTGCAAGTTCTTTGAAAGAAAATACATATGAGAAAATGGCAAAGTATATAATTGATAATTTTCTCGTCAGTGAAAAGCAATATGATGACATTGCCACATTAATTGTAAAAAAATGTTTAACTGGAATAAAGCAGGAGGATGTATTAAATAAACTCGCCGGATCTATTTATAATTTTTTTGTATACGTGAATTATAATCAAAAACGTATGCAGCTTGTATATGATATTTCATCCAAACATAAAAATAAAGTGGAACGTCATGAGCCTTTCTTTAAACTGCAGATACTCGCAAGGTTTATAATAAGCCAGGTACAGACCTTTAAAACAACTGTTAATTTTTTTGGCCCCAGAATTGATAATTATGATGAAATAAAAAGTCATTTTAAGAAAAAACAGAATATATCAATTATGTTTTTTTAATTATTTAGACTGTTTAACATTCAATTATCTAACTCAAATTATAAAAGATTGGCCTCATGTAATTCTTCAATTTTCTTAAAAAATAAATTTGAAATTTAAATATACTTTGCTTAGAATTAATATAACAGACTTTTATTTAGCGGAGGTGCTAAAATGAAAAAGATATTAATTATAGCATTATTTTTAATTATTTCTTTTAATGTATTTTCTGATTTCCAGTTTGGGCCCTATGTGGTCTATAAATTCCCTATAAACAAAGGAGAATTATCCGGAATTGATGGATTTGGAATTGAGGATTTCTGGTTTGGGCTGGATACACGGCTCAAAATTAAAATCTTTCAGGCAACGGCAAGTATGTTATATCACCCTCCGGCAATTGATTATGCGGATATAATACCTCCACAGTTCACTACATTAATTACTTTGGGCGTTTCTTTTGATTTAGCTGTAATTCGGTTCGGACTTGGTGTCGGTCCCGGATTCGTTGTAAATATTGGAGCAGACGGTATGAATACAGCAGATTTCACAACTCAGGCGAGAGTTATGCTGGATATAATGATGGGCCGTGTAGCTCTCGGCATAAGTATGAATACACTTCTAAATGTATCCGGTGAAGGAGACTTATTCGACTTTAATAATTTCAGTTATAATCTTGGTTTTTCTATACTATTCGGCGGCAGTCAGGAGAAAAGGGAACGGAGTGATAAAGAGCCAGAATCAGAATAGAAGCCTTAGCGTAATTGCTTTGTAGTCTTTAATAAATCCGAACCTGATTAAAACATTTAAATACGGGCTTTTAAAAACGGGTATGTTATTAACTGTTTCTACTTTTATCTTTTTTAGCGGCTGGAATTTCCTTTCAAGGAGAAACTTAAAAAAGGAGAGATATTTTTTAATATATCTGTTTTCCGGAGGAACAAGAATTTTAAGTACCTTCCCTTTTTTTTCGGATGTTAATACAAGTTCTTTTCCGTGAAAAACCAGATGGCTGGCAGCAATACGTTTTGGTAATTTACCCTTAAAAGCTTCCAGTTTTATTCCGCATAAAGAAGCAGGATCTGCCGCATTCATCCAGTAAACTGTATCTTCCGGAAGTTTATTCTGTATCATTCTAAAAGCATTATGAGAAATAAACTGAATGCCCGGAATGCCTTTAAAAAAGTGTCCGCTTAGTATTTCTCCGGAGAGTTCCATTAACCTCAGGCTGCGGAAGATGTTTGACCATTTTAAAACCGGCAGTTCCCTGTCTAAAATTTCCTTAAACAGGATTCCGTATCTGTTTAAAAGAATATAAATTCTATCCCTTATGATTTCCTCTTTTTCCATTGGGTCCGGTGTATAGTCCGGAAGATTTAAAGCATACCAGTTTCCGGGAATAGGGCGTGAAACCTTCCATTTATTATAATCACCTCTTTTTATTTTTTTAAATCGATGTGTTGTTTTTATATCATCTGATGAGCTTTTAAATACATTAAATTTATTATATATGCCCTTCCTTATTATCTCAAATTGATCGTTTGAAATACTACCCTGCCAGATGTTTTCCCAGAGTTTGTTTGTAAGTTCTTCTGTACTTAATTTTGTAAAATCTTTTAAGTTCCAAAATGTATATTTTCCCCGTAATTCCGGAAAAAGCTCAGAATGATGTTTTCTGTTCTCCTGTGAAAGAAGCTCTAAATCGGATTCAAAACAGAAAGATAGTTTCTCTTTTCCGCAGCCGAACCATGTGAGCTCACTGGTTTGCAGTACTTTGTCCAAAAGGCCTGGATTGTAAGGTGATATCCGGGCTGGGAAGATTTCCTCTTCCCATGCTTGAACCTGCGCGGGAAATCCTAAAAGATGATCGAGTTTGTTCTGTAAATTTTCTAAAGTTGATTCTCTTTCTGTTAAACCCTGAAAACATGCAATAAAAAGATGCAGATATTTTGAATCTAAGGCAGTAAAACTTATCTGTCTTCTAAACCTGAGCAGACGTAGAATCTTTTCGAGATTCTCTGAATCACATAATTCTAATACTTTTGAGTCTTTTGTTATATAATCAATTACAGTTAGCTGCTTTTCTAAAAGGGCTTCAATATATTTATTAAGCTTATTTGCAGAAAATCCAAAAGCCTTTTGAATCTTCTCCGGATTTAAAGGTCCATAGTAACGTATCCATTCGCAGATTATATTAAATAAGGTATCATCCTGCTTTGTTATTGCGTTTTTAATTCTTTTTAGTGCTTCTTTTGCAGTCAAAAAACATTCTTTTTGATCCGGAGGATTATTATAATTATATATTTTGATTTGATTGCTATCTATCTTAATCCATTTTATTCTGTCTGTATAATCTTTTAAAATTTGATCTATATTGAGCTCATTGTCCTGCTCTATTCTTTTAGCCAGTTCGAGCCATTCCTGATATGAAATTAAGATACGCTCATTTATCCAGTCGTATAAATCGAGTTTATTCGAAGGAGCATACCCGGGAAAAGTTCTCTGAACTTTGGCTGTAAACTCATAAATTATATTAACAGGGATTTGAGGCCTTAATTCCTGGGAAAATACAAGGTCTTTTAATATATCCTGCTGTAATCCGGATACACCGGGATTGGTGGGTGTATCATCTTCGTACATATATTTGTTGGTCTGGCGCCAGATAAGATTGTTTGCGAATGGAGATGGAGTATTAGTAAAAACCTCTTTAAAACTTATTTTCCCCTGTTCGATTTCTGTTAATAAAAGTTTTAAGTTTATTAAATCAAAATGATCTTTTAAACAGGTTCTCCAGGTTTCAGCTAAAATAGGAAAATCGTTATAAGTGATTATTGCATCTAAGAGTTTTTTAGACCGCAGCCTGTTAAACCATAGCGGCATTCTCTTTTTAAATGACATCTTTGGAAGGAGCAGTGCCCTGGAAGCATTTTCCCTGAACATAGCACCGAACAATCCTGTTTTCTCCAATTTTCTTCTTAGCAGGCCTTCTATATTCTCCGCGGTTACGAGGCTTATTAAGCTGTTTATGTTAAATTCATGCGGAAGGTTTAATAAAATGCAGTCATCGTCATGAAAAACTTCCAGAGTATATGAATGCTTTTCCTCCCAGCTCTGGGAAAGGGCAAGTGAGAATGGTGAGTTTATTCTTCCGCCCCATATAGTATAAAGAATAACCTGCTTGCAGTCTGTTTTGTTTAGAGGATCCTGAAAGTGCTCAATTATAACGAGGTTTCTGTGAGGCAGGGCAGAGGTTTTTTTCTGAAGCCTTAAAAGGCCTAGCAGTTTGTCTGCTGAATTTTCATCCATAAAATACGAAGAGATTAATTCATCCTTTGTCTCCGGCCTATCCAGCTTATTTTCAATTTTTTTTAAAAAAAGGGCGATTTTCTCAGAGAAATGAAAATCCCTGTTAAAAGCCTCTGCCTTCCAGAATGGAGCCATTGCTCCTGTGTTTTTAGAGGGAGTAACGAATACATTCTGGTGGTCTATCTTTTCAATTTTCCATGACTGGGTGCCTAAAGTAAAAACTTCTCCGATATTTCTTTCCCATACGAACTCTTCATCAAGTTCTCCTATAGTTGCATCAGTTGCATTTGATGTCTTTAATTTTAAGTTATAATAACCTCTGTCCGGAATTGTACCTCCTGCAAGGTAGAGCAGATATCTGCTTCCGGGTTTTGCTGTAATAACATCATCAATATAAGATACACGCGGATTTAGCTCTCTAATACTGGAGTCCTTATATCTGCCGGAAAGCATTTCTATTATAAGGTTAAACTGTTCTTTTTTTAATTCATGATAAGCAAAAGAAGTTTTGATGAAAGCAAAGAGCTCATCATATTTCCACGGCCTAACGCTCACCATAGAGAGAATAACCTGTGTCAGTACATCAAGAGCACAGATAGGAATATTGATTTCTTCTATGTCCTGTTCGATTATTGCTTTTGCTGTAATTGTGTTTTTAAGATAATCGCGTTCGAATAATGAGTATAAACTCGCTTTACTCATCATGCCAACTTTATGGCCGGAACGGCCCGCTTTCTGAATTGCAGAGGATATGGAAAAAGGGGGCTGAATAAGAACGACCTCATCAAGTTCTCCGATATCTATACCAAGCTCTAAAGAACTTGTTGCAACAATTGCTTTAAGTTCCCCCTTTTTAAGTTTCTGTTCGACAAGTGAGCGCAGTTCTTTAGAAAGGGAGCCGTGGTGAGAATATGCTTTTCTTTCTTCACTTGAATCGTTTATAAGTCTTGTAAATTTCTCGGAGAGTTTTCTTGAATTTGTAAAAAATAAGGTTGATTTATTTCTCTTTATAATTTCCTTAAAATCCTCAATAAGATCTGAATATGCCGATCTTGTTTGATTGTCAGATGCTTTTGGAGTACAGATTTTTACTCTGTACTGTTTTTTTATATCCGATTTAATTATATTTACTCTTCTTTTAGAATAAAAATATTCTGTATCTATTTTTTTTAATTTGTATCCGCCTGTAAAGTCCGCAATCTTTTGTAATGGCCGTACTGTTGCAGATAATGAAATTCTTATGAATTCGCCGGAGAGCAGTGTAAGCCTTTCTATTGCTGTAATTAAATGAGTGCCTCTTTTAC
>SDBV01007196.1_pt1 | contig 15267 bp, 11 predicted proteins | sample 2277081 | NCBI WGS metagenome assembly SDBV01 (sample SAMN10402039, study PRJNA504765) | marine sediment metagenome | isolation source: marine sediment core GS10_PC15, 223 cmbsf | place: Arctic Ocean: Southern Knipovich Ridge | collected 2010
CTTCTGGTCGTAGAGTTCCGGAGGCGCTTCGTCGTCGTTGTCGATAAACTTAAACCGCCCGTCGAAGTGCATACGCATGGCCTTTTTCTGCACGGGATAATAAAACTCGCTTCTGACGTAATCGCGATGTTTGGCGCTCTTACCAGTTAGTACTGGCATGAGCGAACGGCCTTGTACTTCCGGCGGTGTCTCAAAGCCAAGCAGGTCCATGAACGTTGGGAACAAGTCGACAAGTTCCACCAACGCATCGCTGCGCACTCCGGCCTTTACGGTTCCCGGATAACTAATGATTAGCGGAACACGAACCGATTCGTCAAAGAAGTTAAACTTTGTCCACAGTCCGTGCGCATAAAGCATTTCGCCGTGATCGGCGGTGTAGATAATCACCGTATCTTCGCGCAGGCCGAGCTCGTCCAGCGCTTTCAGCACCTGCGCGAACATGGCATCGCAGAATGCTACGTTTCCGTAGTAGCCCTGGATAGCGTCTCTGATTTTCTCCTCTGGAAGATTGTGTAACTTTCGCGTATTGAGCAAGTTCGATACCCGCGGGTTAACGTCATCGAGATCGTCCTTCGGATACACAGGAATGTCGAAGTTGTCCCTATTGATCTTGTCCCAGTACTTTTTCGGAGGCTGCCACGGCGGGTGCGGTTTGTGCATCGAGCATTGTATTACCCACGGTTTGTCACGATGCTTCTTCATGAACTCGATGCTTCTCTCTTTGGCGTCCCACTCGTTGGTCGCTTCTTCGCCATATGGTGCGGGTGCGCCTACGGGTTTAGTGCCGTTCAATATCCCCGGTACCATTACCGATCCCGGCGGAATCTTTGGTTTAAGATCAGTCTTTTCTTTTAGTTCGTCCCAGTCCAGGTCATTTCGTCCGACAAGATGCAACTTTCCGAAGCAAGCGCTTTTGTATCCTTTTGAGCGCAGTAATTGCGGAAAACTTATCAGCTCGCGGTTCGTTGCATAGCCATTCCCGAGAGTCCCGATAGAACGCACGTAACGTCCCGTCAGGATACTTGCCCGCGAAGGCACACAGACGGGATCCTGGCAATACGCCTGGCTGAAACTCGTGCCCGACGCCGCCAATCCGTCAAGCGTGGGCGTGATTGCATGAGGATCGCCTAAACAACTCATAGTATCGGCGTTGTGCTGGTCAGTCATCAAGAACAGCAGGTTGCGTGGCCGTTTAAGTGTCAAAGCAAGCCCTCCCGGCGATATTCCCGCCAACCCGGCCGCTCCAAGCGCCGTGCCTCGGAACCATTGTCTTCTGGAGATGTCTCTCATTTGAAAGCTCCTTTCGATTCCTATTCCGCTGGCGGCCTCTTACGCTCGTTGCCCCATAGCTTCGGATCATTGCCCATGTTCACCCGCCATTCGTGCCGCCAACGATGGATCTGTCTAAAATCGACCAAAGGTTTCAGCGCACGCTCCTCTCGCGTCGGAAACTCGGGGAATTTTTCAGCGACGGGATACTGGTACCAGTAGGCGACCGAAGATATGTCGAGTGTGAGACAATTAGCATGGCCGTGCTCGATTGAAAAGCGTAGCGATTTGTCGAAGTAGATGGGGTCGGTTATGTGAAAACGATACAAGTGTGTTCGGCCAAGATAGCCTATGTCTTCATTCACTTTGGCAAGGCCGTAGAACGGATGCCTGAACAGCGTGAACGGACACCAGGAAGTGTTGAAATAGTCCTCGGTGCCGGTGCCGTGCAGTGAGCTGGGCCAATCCTCACCGTCAATAAAAAACATGTCGTCGCCCTCGCCGTACCAGATGGGACCGGGACTGTGGACGAAATAATTAACGCCGATGAAATGTCCCTTCCCCTTGGTTTCCATTATCAGATAGTTCTCATCGCCTGTGGTGTTTAAGCCGCGCTCACGCGAAAGTGTGCCCCACTCGTTCTCCCCTCCGGGAGGTGCCTCAGTAAGTTCGTGGTTATACCATGCGTGGAATCTCCCCATGTCTTTGGGCAGCTTTTCGAGTTCCACGTAATCCACGTAGTAGTAAAAAGCGCCGATCCGCTGGCCTGTGTCGTTTTCAACTTCGATTCGCGCGCCATCCGCGAAGGGCATCGTAAAATAGGACGTGATTCCTCGCCCATCCTTAGGGCCCGCCGCCAGAGGCAGGCTGACAAACTCATAACTTTCGCCCCAGCCCTGTCCGAAAAACTCGCCTATCGGGGCTTCGACGGACGGATGCTTGTTGCCGTCCCAATACATTCGCAAAATGATGTCGTGTCTGCTGAGCGCCTCAGGCGGCGGCGCGATGGTTATCCATATGTGGTTGATGATGCCCGCTCCCTTAACGTCGAAAAGTGTGCGCCTTTCTCCAGAAGGGATGGCGGTGAAACGGTCACCGTTACCCCCGGAGCGATCATAGCTGCTGACGCGCTTGCTTTTAACACCCTTCTTGATGCGCGCCAAGTCGAGGAGCATACCTTCCGTCGCTTGGGCATAGACACAGCCAAACAACACGACCAAAGATACCGTCAATCCTACCCATCGCTTATAGTTCATCGAATGCATTGGTTTTCTCCTGTTTTTTGCGGTTTGCCGGACCTTGGATTTGTGCCGTAGAAATGCGCTCATACTGACATTTCCTTACCCGACACAAGCACCTTGTCGATCCGAATATTGCCCAGTTTGACTTTGACAAAAGGTTTGCCATTTTTCAAACCTACTGTACCAAACCCTGTTTCGGTTGACAAAAAACTCTTGAAGTCGTCGCCGATCATCGAATTTATGTGAAGCGTTCGGTCTACCGCGTCGTAGCGAACGCCGGTCAGGGCTTGAATCAATCCATAGCTGGCAAGGGCCCGCGCGTACCAGTGGCCGCATTCGTACTCGTTGAACGGGTTTCTGCGCACCCCGTCGTGCCGGTCGCGGCAAACGCGAACTATGTCCAGACCCTCGTCCACCATGCCCTCAGTTATCAAATGCGAGGCCACCTGGTATTCAATCCCCGTCCAGACTTCATCGCTGTAAACAAAAGGTATGGCAAGCTTGCCGCCCTTTGGCCATGTACACAACAGAAGCCCGCCCTCATCGCCGTAGGCATACGCCGGCCGCTGCAGATTTACATGATTCGACAGATCGTGCTTGTGGTTGTACTTGTAAATGGCCCGCAGGTTGCTTCGGATCTTATCCCCGTCCACAATGTTGCCGTCCAGGCCGCACATATGCGCAAGCCAAAACCCAAGCACGCCGTCGGAAATACATCCCGTGCCGTATTGATACTTAGGGCCCTGCTCGTTAATGGATCCAATTACAGATTCATAGCCCTTTCCGTTCTGCGATGCATCGATTGGGGAGAAATCCGCATCCAGGCCCTCTGTCTCGATTCTCTGATAAAAGTATTCGCCGTTATACAGTTCCGACTCAAGGTTGGCGATACCCTTCTCGAGCAATTCGCAGTACAACGACACGTCGTCTTCCAGCGCATTGCCAATTTCTATCGCCGCCGCCAACGCGCCCAGATAGAAACTCGCACACATGCCGTCAGGCCCCCAGAATTCGATGTCGTAAGTATTGTGATGCGGTTCCTCGAGCAATCCCCTGTGCCGGGGATCCCAAGTCTCGATACAATACGCGAGGCCCTCTTTGATTCGCGGCCAAAGTCCCTTGAGCCACTCGGTGTCGCCGGAAATTCGCCACTCGCGATAGGCTTTCATTACGCCACCGAGCTGTCCGTCCGATGCCGCGTGCATGGCGTGCGTAGCATGGCGGATTGGGAGTGGCGCGCGAAAACTTTGGTGTCCCCGTTTGTCCTGGCTGTTTCCAAACTCCGTTTCGCGCAGTGTTCGCTCAAGACTCGGAAAAAGATGAGGGATTGCCTGGGCATAGTTCCAAACGTGTGTGCAAGAGCCGTGGCAACATCCGCGGTCGTCATTGCATCCCTCGAAGCCCCAAAGTCGGCCGTCCGCCTGCCGCAAAACCGTAGGCGATTTCAGTATAGTGAGATTGGACGCCGCAGCCTCCACGACTTCATCAGGCACGGTTGTGTCATAAAACGTCTCTGAAAACAACTCGCTATTGCTGCGAAGCTCATCATAATTCTTCGTCCAGTACCCAGCCACGTCTTCGATATCCGTGAAGCGCCCGGCGTACCAAGGAACATAGTTTCCCGGATCCGAGCAGGTTTTTCCCTCACAGCTCGAACCGCATTCGACTGGCTCCTCAGGCTCAAGGCCCAGACGAATGTCACTTTTGGGCACGTACCACGCTACCTTCAACCTGATCGTCTTTTCCTGACCCGCATCAAGTTTGAAAGCTACGAACAAAGAAGCGCCAGGACAGTATCCTTCCACAGGCGGATTGTCGAACAACAAACCCTGCTGAACATTGTTCCAAGCGAGGGTCACGGAATCCCACCTACTGCCTTTGAACCAGCAGTGGTCCACAACCGTCCTGTCTTCGTCAACAAACACAGCAAAGGTTCCCTCGTTGTGTGGGGCCTCTTCTGAGCCCTCTTGGTAGAGAACAAAACCATTCTTGATAGGAAGCACCGTCCCGTTTTGCGGCAGGATCTCCATGAAGTTCTTGGCGTTAAACGAAAAGACGGCATCAATCGTTTTGGCCGTGACATTTGTGAAACGGTATTCGATTGCACCAACAGGAAGGCAAGCGCTGTCAGGATCGCCTGGAACGAAAGGGCTCCATCCAGTAACCTTGACGTCCAAGGGCACCTCGTCATCGGAGAGGTTTATCACGCCGAAAGGAAACTTGGTTGTGAAAGAGCATTCAGAGAAACGGGGCAATCCATAACTCTTCCCTGGGGAACCCCTACCAGTGCGCTCGCCGCCGAAACACTTCCAGTCAGGAACCGGTCCCTCAATAACGCGCGCGACATTTTCATCGCCTTTAACGCACACAGCAGCAAACATGAGCGGCTCATTGAAAAAATCCATCCTGTGCCTGACCGACATGTGGGAGATGGCACCTGTTCCTTCCAGGCAAAACATTCCCGCGCCCATCCCGCCTATAGGAAAGGCCACCCGGTTCAATGAGGCCCCCGAATACGGGGCATTGTACTTTCTTTTCCTGGCCATGCTCTTCTCTTGCTTTCCAGCAGCAAGCGCTCTCGAATCAATTTTTTCAGTTGATGAAACTTCCATTTGCTTTTCCGATCCTGATGCGTATTGTTTTCATAAAATCGCACCTGTACATCTTTCGTTTTCGATGCATGGGGTCTAATCCCGAGGTTCTGAAAAAACTTCGGCGGGTCATGGAGCGCTATTGTTTTTTTCATTTTTTATCCGTGATGCGGAACGCGGCCGGCCTTATTGCCATTCTTATGGCATCAAGTCCTATGGGGCTTTCACAAAACCAACGCCCCGCACCACCTTGAAAGAAGACTGGGTAGTATCTATATCTGTTTGTTTTTCCGTAATACGACTGACTATAAGGTCGTTTTGCTCCATGCACCGGCCCCGAAAATGGAAACGGCCGGTGTGACCGGAAACTCGCCCGGATACTTCACAAACGCGACATGGCCGTCCATGTACAATACATTGCATCCACCGGGCAAATGGTTGAAGGCCAATGGCGTTTTTTGCGGTTGATTCGCACCGCTTATTCCGCCCAACCCGTCAAACATGACGGCAATGCTGCTTTGGGCTTTCGCTGAACCTGCCGGGTTGTTTATGTCGGTTATCAGGAAGCGTTCAATGCCCTCGCGAAGCCTGTAGAGCGTGTCCCCGCCGCCCGTGCCGGTTCGAGGCAGACCGTTGGGATAAAACACTTTAATCGTGTCCCATGTGTTCAGAACTCCCAGCACCGACGAATCCAGGGTAATGTCGACTCCATAGTCGCAATTGTTAGATGGCTTGCCGCCTATGCAATTGTTTCCCTTCCACGTATTAACGGCCCCGGCGCCGCCGGTATGTCCCCAGAAATCCGAATCACCCGTCATCACCCAGCCCATGTAATAATAGGAATACGAAAGGCTGACAACGTCTCCGTAAGCCATCTTCTGCTTCTGGGGAGTGTCAATCGGAAACAGTTCGGCTTTCCATGTAGCCTGCCGGAATATTTCGGAGTTTTCCAATATCCCGTCAGGATCGCCCGTATTGATCAGCTCGAATATTTCGGCCAATTCTCCCTTAAAAGCGTTCGCATCCGACGGGCAGATCACAACGTTCGGATCGGTCAAGTATTCGGGATAGATATGTTGGCCGTCGAATTTGCCTCGACCGGGGCCCGAGTTCCAACGCCGCGACGTTGCCGGAAACTTGCCGTTGGTTTCGTTGGCATACATCTTGAAAACAATTCCCATTTGTTTGAGGTTGTTGGCGCACGACGCCCGTCGTGCTGCTTCACGTGCGCGTGCCAGCGCCGGCAGCAGTATTGCCGCCAGGATTCCGATGATGGCAATCACCACCAACAGTTCTATCAGTGTAAAACCTTTCTTGTACATGACTCGTTTTCCTCCAGTTTCTGTTTCTTCGACACCTTGTCATCAATACTAATTACTCAACTGTCTATAGGCGCAGTCCCTTGCGCATGGTCCTCATGGATGACCTCAGATAAGGCTCATCCAAGTTTCTGAGCAGGTTCAATTGCTCTTTTCTTTATTTGCTGTCTGGCCACCAGGGCGGCCAGCTTTTCACCCTTAAGAGCGTAACGCGAACTGAATGAAAGGTGGGCGGCCATCTCCATCCTGGCATGTTCAGCGTCTTGGTCGCGTATCGCCTCGGTTATGTACTCATGCGAGTATTTTGTCCTCTCACGGCGGTCATGGTCTTCCTTGCGCGGAAGGTCTTGGACGTATACGACCATTCCGGCAATAGTTTCCAGCAGAAGTGGAAACAATGCGTTTTGCGTTGCCCGCGCAATCTGGATGTGAAATTCTAGATCCACTTCAACGGCCCGTTTCATCGCATCTTCGGAATGGTCGTGAAGCAATGAAACCAGTTCCTTGACCAATTCGTCGAGCCGTTCCAAATCTTCTTCAGTCCGATGTAACGCCGCAAGATAGGCCGACTGTGTTTCAAGAGCAAGCCTTACCTGAAACACGTCTTTGATGCTGCGGTCGGGTTCGAAGGTAAGCATGAGTGGGAAAAGCTTCTCGAATATGCCAAGATCCAAGCGGCTGACGCGGGGACGCCTGCCGTTCGATGTATCGAGAATGCCCAACACTTTGAGTCGCGCAAGGGACTCTCGCACGGCGATTCGGCTGACGCCGAATTCTCCCATCAGCGCGCGCTCACTTGGGATTATGGAGCCGATAGACCATGAACCGTGCTGAATCAGTTCGAGCATCTCCTCAAAGAGGCGCTCTGAAGTCAATGTGCGTTCCTGTTCCATGTCTTTTTTCCGCCTTTGGTAGAACCATTTAATACTATATTTTGACTATGGTAAGACCATTTTTACATATATTTACTCAAAAGTCAAGCTTTTTCTTTCAATATGGCCTGATTTCTTGATATTCTCGCGGTATTGACTTTATTTGGTAAGACCATATATAATCACCGGTAATACCACTTGCTTAATAGAAAAGAACGTGATACCATGGAAATCCATGAAACAATCTAAATAGAAAAAACGGTAAACCATGATTGAAACTGTCGCAACAGCAACAAAAACGGACGCCGGCGTTGGCAGTGCCTTGCTGAGTATGAAAGGTATTGGGAAATCGTTTTCCGGTACGGAGGTACTGCGTGATGTGGACTTTGATTTACGCGAGGGTGAAGTTCACATACTGGCGGGAGAAAATGGGGCGGGAAAGACGACGCTGATCAAGATTCTTGCTGGAGTGCATACTGAATACGAAGGGTGCATGGAAGTTTCGGGCACTACGGTTGCTGTTCGTTCCACTCACGACGCGGCACGGCTTGGAATATCCGTTATTCATCAGGAATTATCTCTTATTCCTTCGATGAGTGTGTCAGACAATGTGTTCTTGGGACGCGAACGCAGTGGGCCGTTAGCGTACATGCATTTTGGATCTCAGAAAGAATCATGCCGCACTCTTATGACTCAGTTGGGTTTCGATATAGATGTCGAGAGCAATGTGGAGGAGCTTCCCTTATCGGCACAACAAACCGTCGAGATTGCCAAGGCCCTTTCATGCGATGCACGCATAATAGTAATGGACGAACCGACAAGCGCGCTTACGGAACCGGAAGTCGAACGTTTGTTCGGCCTGATTGAAACGCTCAAATCCAGGGGATGCGGCATTATCTATATCACCCATAAGATGGAGGAAATCTACCGAATTGCTGACAGAATTACCGTGCTGCGAGATGGCCAACGAATAGGCACGGCGGCAGCATCCCAATTGTCTCGTGATGAACTGGTGCGTTGGATGGTTGGCCGCGAAGTCAGCGAGCACTATCCCAGGCACAAGGCCAAGCTCGGTGAGGAGCGCCTGCGCGTTGAAAAACTCACCATATCGGATCCTGCGGGTCTGCCGGCGCCCCTGGTAGATGATGTTTCGTTTTTTGTGCGCCAAGGGGAGATACTTGGAATAGGGGGCTTACAGGGATCCGGTGCCAGCGAATTGCTGTCCGGGCTCTTCGGTGCGTTTGGAAAGTTGTCCCACGGTAACGTATTCCTGGATGGCCTTCCTTTTCGAGTCAGCTCTCCCCGCCATTCGATTCGGGAGGGGGTCGCATTGCTGACCAATGACAGGAAGACTTCGGGGCTGGTACTGGGTATGAGCATTACGCAAAACATCACCTTGGCTTCGCTGGCACGGTTTTCGCCGGGGTTCTGGCTGAGGCGGGACAAGGAACGGGCCAGTGCAAAACTGCATCAGGACGCGCTGGGCATTCGCGCACTAAGCTTAGACCAGCCCGCCAAATCGCTTTCAGGCGGAAACCAGCAAAAGGTCGTGCTCGGCAAGCTGCTAGAAATCAAACCAAGGGTCATGTTGCTGGACGAACCGACGCGTGGCGTGGACGTAGGTGCAAAACATGAAATCTACGAGTTAATGAACAGTTGGACGGAGGCGGGGATTGCAATTGTCTTGATAACCTCGGAAATGCCGGAGCTATTGGCGCTCAGCGACCGGATACTTGTGATGCATCGTGGGCGAATTTCCGCTGAAATGACTGGAAGTGAGGCGACCCAAGAACGCATACTACATGCGGCGATGGGCCGCGAGGAGAATTGATTTGGGAGAGGGGAAACAGGATCTTTGGCGCTTGATACACAAGCCTTTTGTGCGTGCGTTACTTGCGCTTATAGTGATCATCATCTTAGGAGCGGCCTTCAACGCGGACGGCGCATTTTTCAAATGGGGCACGCACCGCGACATGCTGCGCCAAGCGTCAGTGTTCGGGATTCTGGCTTGTGGCATGACCATCGTAATCATTTCCGGAGGTATTGACCTCTCGGTAGGCAGTGTATTAGGTTTTATGGCCGTAGTATTTTCAATTCTCAGCATTCAGTGGGGGTGGTCGCCATGGCTCGCTGTACCTGCATGCCTGTTGGCAGGCGCGGCCTGCGGAGTGGTGTCAGGGAGTCTCATCTCGCGTTTTTCAATACAGCCATTCATCGCTACGCTGGCCATGATGGTGTTCGCGAGAGGTTTGGCCAAATATGTTTCCGGAGGACAAAAAATCTCAACCGTAATCCTCAAAGCGGACGGAAGCTTCACTTCAGTGAAATTACCAGCAATTTATGGCCAGATTGATTCGCGAATATTGTGGGGCAACGTTGCAGTGGTCACCGTCATATTTCTAATCTGTCTCGCGATTTCCTGGGTAGTGCTTGAGCGTCTACGGCCGGGCCGTTATGTGTTTGCGGTTGGCGGCAACGAGGAATCGTCGAGGCTTTCCGGCGTACCGGTTGGTTTGACCAAGATTATGGCCTACGGCATGTGCGGCTTGTTCGCAGCCGTAGCGGGTATTTGCCAGGCGGCGCAGGAGCATCAAGGCGACCCGGAAGCCGGTGTCTCATATGAGTTGTCCGCTATCGCAATTGTTGTGATTGGCGGAACGAATCTAATGGGAGGCAGGGGGAGCATCCTTTTAACTCTGCTGGGAACGCTCACTATTGGATATCTTGAAAAGATTCTGAGCATCAACGCGGTAGGTGAAGCGAGCCGCCTGATGCTTACTGGTGTGATAATCATAAGCGCCGTGCTGTTGCAACGTTCAAAGTAACCAAAGAAAGGCAAAGGACATGAAAACAATCAAGACAATCGCCATCGCATCCTTTTTGGCAGTCTCCCTGGCATATTTTGTCGCGGGATGCACAAAAGGTGAAACGCCGGGGCCGGCAGGGCAGGAAGAAGAAGCCAAATGGGTGATTGGCATGAGCCAATGCAACTTGGGTGAGCCTTGGCGCGTACAAATGAACGCGGACGTCAAGAATGCGGCGGACCAACATGGGGAAATTAAAGTCGTTTTCAAGGACGCACAGAACGATACGCTCAAACAGCGCAGCCATGTTGAAGAGTTTGTGAGCGCGGGGGTCGATCTGCTCATCATAAGTCCCAAAGAAGCGGTGCCGCTGACCGAACCCGTACAGAAGGCATATGATGCGGGTATCCCCGTGATTGTTCTGGACCGCCGTGTAGAAGGTGATGACTACACAATGTTCATAGGCGCGGACAACAAGAAGATAGGCGAGGCGGTGGGGAAGTGGATAGTGCAAAAACTCGGCGGCAAGGGGAAAGTGGTCGAGTTGAAAGGCCTTATGACCAGTACCCCAGGCCAGGACCGCAACAGCGGATTTCGTAAGGGTATCGAAGGCGCGGACATTGAAGTGATATTCGAGGCCGACATGAAATGGCTCGAGCCCAACGCACGTAAAGAAATGGAATCGGCCTTGGCGCGTTTCGATGACATTGACCTTGTGTACGGACATAACGATCCCGCGGCACATGGGGCCTATCTGGCCACACAATCCGTCGGTCGCGAAAAGGATATTCTGTTTGTAGGTATCGATGCGCTTCCTCATGAAGGACAGGTTTATGTCAAAGAGGGAATCCTGGACGCCTGCTTTGAATACCCCACAGGCGGCAAAGAGGCGATCGATGCCGCTTTGGAAATCTTGAATGGGAGAAGCGTTGAAAAGGAGATGGTAGTCTCCTCACGAGTGTTTACTCCGGAAAACATCGAAAAAGGCGGCGAATGGCTTTGAATAGGCAAGGGGCTCAAGCCCCTTGTCTGGAGATTGGGAAAGCTTGTAGGCAAGGGGTTTTAGCCCCTTGTGGGTGGCAAAGCAGGCATAGGAAGGCATGGATAATGTATTGCTTCAAACAGTGCGCATGGAGACTTGCGTTTCCAGTAATTGCGGCCATGGTTTTGGCCACAGGCCCCGGCTTCGCATCTGAAGCCAAATTGACCCTGGATGATTTCGAGGCAAGAACTTTTACCAGTTCAGACGGCCACGTCATCAAGTACAGGCTCTTTGTTCCGCCCGGCTACGATCCGGAACGTCCTATTCCAATAGTCATTTTTATTCACGGCAAAGGCGCGCGTGGAAACGACAACCTGAAGCAAGTGCGTCTGACCGGCGCCCAAATATGGGCGCGTCCGGAGAACCAGAAAAAACACCCATGTATAGTGTTTGCGCCGCAAACAAACGTCGGGTGGGGCAGCCGGATTATAGACCGGCCGTCGGACTCCTCGAAGGCCGTTGTGGAAGCCCTTGATGAATTGGAGAAGGAATTCAACATCGACAGGTCGCGAGAATACATTACAGGCCAATCGGGTGGTGGACACGCTACGTGGACCCTCATCGCGCGCTTTCCTAACAGGTTTGCAGCGGCGGTTCCTCTTTGTGCGCGAACCGACACCATCACAGCCGAAAAAATTACGCATGTGCCCATTTGGGTTTTTCACGGGGCAAAGGACGCATTACAGCCGGTGGAGATGTCGCGAAACATAGTAAAAGCTATCGAAAAAGCCGGCGGCCATCCGAAATACACTGAGTATCCCGATCTGGGACACAACTGTTGGGACAAGACATACAACAATCCTGAAGTTCGCGATTGGCTTTTCGCGCAAAAGCTTAAACCCAGATAATGCAATAGGCCGTGGCGAATCGTGACAATCTATTGGCGCAGAAGAACTTGAAGATGAGTCCGAAACATCAATAAGTGTTCCGAACTCGTCTTGCAAGTTCTCTGCATCCAATATCTTACCGCACTTCCTTCACGGGATGAGCTGGAAGTCAGATGAACCTGCCCTCAGTTACGGCTTGAGGCGCACAAACAACTGGAAAACGAAAGGCAGAACGATGAGATTAAATACAGCACTTCCAACGGCAATAGTCACATTTGCGTTGACTATACTCTTCTGCGGGACAGCCTATACGGAGCCCGCGGACACAGCCATGTCTGCGGCGAATCAAAACACCGTGAGAAACATGAGCCAAAGATTCGACCAAAACGATATAGAGTTCGAGAGGCTCTTCGGAGGATACCGCAAGGTCAAGCAACTGGCCCCGCCCGCCGAATCCATTCTCAACGAAGTCGAGCCCCTTGAGAATAAAATGTACGAAGCCTACGGCGCCGGCGATAAGGGCGAAGCGCGCCGGCTGCTGCACCAGGCATTTGCAGTGTTGACCGAACGCGAATGGACGCCGAAACAGGAGTTAGCGCGTTCGTTGATTCTACGCACCAACATGGCCGTTGCCGATCCCGGCCAGCCAATGACGGCACGTCTGGATCAGTTGTTTCGTCCCGCATCTCCTCCTCAGGGCCCTTTGCGCATTCGTGTTTTGCTGCTCAATCCGCGAACGCCACAGAGAACCCCTCCGATAAAGAATTTCGGTCTCCACGAAAACGAGTCCTCAAACCTGATAGACAAGCCTTTTTCTTTCACCCTGGACGTGAAGGACGTCAAAGATGGCAAGTACTTGCTGGGCGTGGAAGTTCTGGATGGAGAAGAGACGCTGCGCCGCCTCACGACACCCGTATGCCTGATTCGCGATTTTGAATCTACTCAAAAAAAGATCGAAAAAGAACTGAAAACGATCTCCAGGCACGAAAGCCTCAAGGCCACCATCCGCTACCCATTCGATCTGGCTAAGCAGATAAACCTGGGAGCCAACGTCTTCGGCCTTCACGACATTTACGCGGGCGCACAACGTTCCGAGAAGTTGTTAGCGGCACTAAAAGAAGGCACGGATCCGCTTTGGGGCGCAACCGGCGACCACACGCGGCACTATCGCTTCGATGAAACGGGCGAAATTCTACCCTATCGCATTTACGTCCCTACAAAGTACGACGCAAGCCGTACGTATCCACTAATCGTCGCCCTGCACGGCGGGGGCGGCAACGAGAACACAATGATTGGAGGCCCAAAAAGCCAAATGAAAACACTGGCCGAAAAACACGGCTATATTGTCGCCGCTCCTTCCGCCTATCGGGCTTTCGGCGGCTACGGAAAAGAATTTGACGAGAAGGCCGCCCCAGAACTCGCTCACATGACACGCCTGAGCGAAATCGACGTCCTAAACGTTCTAAAACTTGTCCGCGCCGAATACAACGTCGATCCCAGCCGCATATTCCTGATGGGACATTCCATGGGAGGCAACGGCACATGGCGTCTTGGCGCTAAGTACGCCGATATTTGGGCGGGCCTGGCTCCAGTAGCTTCAGGTCAGGCCACACCGGAAGGTTTCGCTCACGGAACAATAGCGCCCGGCCTGGCGATGATGCGCCTCACGACTAAACCCTACGATTTCGAAGCTATCCGGCATATCCCCGTGTTTGTCTGCCACGGCGTACTTGATCCGAGGGCCCCAATCGAAAACGCGCGCGCCATGGTAGCCGCGATGAAAGAGCTCGGCATGAACTACGCCTACTTCGAGAAGGCGGACGGCACACATGCCATGGTGCAGCCCAGCCTCGCAAAGATTTTTGATTTTTTCAACAGAGTTAAGGGAAAACGCAACGCAGCATCGATCAAATAGCTGACGTAATAGATGCCTCTTCATCCAAGGAATAGCCGACATTCTCATGTCCTCAGAGACAACATCGTGTCCCAATTTGGTCCTTTTTTACTTAGTTTTCTTCCCCTTCTTTTTCTTCCTCCTTTTTTTGTTCCCCTTGTTCTTCTTGATCTTGGTGGCAGTCGTGGAAAATGTACATTTCAATTTCTTCGGGTGGGTCGGTCTCCTGCGGAGCCCCTGACAAGGGTGCAGGGGGGGATATGAATAACCGAATCATTTTCAAGTTCTTCTGCGCCAATCAGTTGCCGCACACACAAGCGGGGCTGGCCGCATTCGCGGCATCCTATTGCATTTCTGGGTTAAACCTCTCCTGTTTAGGCGCAGAACGTGACTTTTCTTGAAACTCACACAAGACTCAAATATAATAAAGGCACATGTTTAACACCAACACAAAAAGTCCAGCGCGCAACAAACCCGTGCGTCTTGCTGCAATAGCAATCCTGGCAAGCGCACTGCTCCTCTGCACCCTAAACGCCCTCGCAGAAAGCAAAGCGCAAATGCAGGCATACAGAGACAGCAACGGCACGCTAATCATGGGCAATACCGTAGGAAAGACCAAGCCCAAACACTCAACCACTGCGATCTCAAATATCCCACAAAACAAGCCCAAGACCTCAATGAAGGCCCATATCGGCAAGAAGGGCGCAATAGTACTCACAAACACCCCCGAAAAATTCAGCGAATCACGAGGCCGAATGTCGAGGGCAAACAAAAACGACAGAATCCACACATTCGTAACCCCCGATAACACGCAAATCTTCACAAATATGCCAGACAGATTCCGCGACACAAGCAAATACATCGAAGTGCAAATTGACTACGACCCAATTGACATTCCAAGCAGATTCCGCAAAAAAAGCTCGCTGTCAGCTCCCGACACCTCAAACATTAGAGAATTGGTCCAGCACTACGCCAGCTACTACAACCTGGATAAACACCTCGTCTATGCGGTAATAAAGGCAGAAAGCAACTACAACCCAATGGCAAAATCTCCAGTAGGCGCAAGCGGACTAATGCAACTGATGCCAGGAACTGCAAAAGAGATGGGCGTAACCGACATCTTCGACCCTGCGCAAAACATCGCCGGAGGAACACAATACCTCCGAAAAATGCTCGATTTGCCATTCATAAGAGGCGACAAACGACTCGCACTCGCCGCATACAACGCCGGACCAGGCAGAGTGAAACAATACCGCGGAATCCCACCATACAGAGAAACACAAGACTACGTAAGAAAAGTCATGCGAATGGCTAACACAAGATTCGTTCCCTGATAACCCACAACACGAAGCAATCAACTTAGCGCTCGTCTCACATACTGGCGCAGGCGGAGTCTCAGGCAAAAGTC
>SDBV01007197.1_pt1 | contig 15267 bp, 20 predicted proteins | sample 2277081 | NCBI WGS metagenome assembly SDBV01 (sample SAMN10402039, study PRJNA504765) | marine sediment metagenome | isolation source: marine sediment core GS10_PC15, 223 cmbsf | place: Arctic Ocean: Southern Knipovich Ridge | collected 2010
GATTGGGAAGCATTACCAGAAAATAAAACTGTGGATTTTGGTTTTTATGAAGAAAAGATACCTGATATGCCAAATTTTGATAATACATCCATAACAATAGTTCTGATTATCTTGATATTTATAGGTATAATTAGTCTTCCAACTTATTTTGTTTATAAGTATAATAAACGTGTTCAAAATTTAAAAGTGGCTTCCGCCCGACAATATACAATAGATAAGGATTTAATTGAGGGAGTGTCTGGTCGTTCTTCTCGAATGAAAAAGATAAAATAGGGTGATTAAAAAATACCATCTGAATTGACCGGAAAAGTTATGTCCAAAAGGGCACTAAGAAGGAAAACTATCTATTCAAGAGAAGGAGCAAGATTAACCTCTTCTTCTAAGATTAACCCCTTAGGTTTATTAATGTTATCATTTGCGTTATTATCAGAAATTTATTTGATCGTTAAATATATTGGAAAAGAAACATCAATATATTATTCAATGCTATTGTTTGGTTTAGGAACGATAGCGTTAATTGGGATGATTTGGCTCACAAAAGGTAAGTTTATAACTTATGAGTTGCCTTTTATGAAAGATATTTGGTCTGGGATTGTATATATTTTAGCGATTCTCAGTTTAGTAGCATTAATTGGTACTATGATGATAGTTCTTAAGGCTTCATTTCGGTATGCATTAGAATTGGTTGATATTTATTTTTATTTTTTAGCAGCAGCAGTTATTGAAGAAGCTTTTTTTAGAATGTTTTTTATCTCACTCTTTGTTCAGAAATATCCAAATAAGAAAATGGGTTTAATTATGGGTGTGTTGGTTTCCTCATTTATTTTTATGATTGCTCATTGGGATAGTTATGGCTATTCATTGCCTTTAATGTTATCAATGTTTTTTGGAGGGATTCTTTTTTCATTATATTATATAGGATTTAAGGATATTACAATTTCTATGTTAGCACATTTAATTATTAATCTAATCGTTATTCAAACTACTATAATTGGAGTGTATTAAAAAATGTCTATCGAATATAAAGAGAATCTTTTGGAAAAAAAAGAGAATGGGACCGCTAGAAAAAAAAGGAAGCTCTTTTATTTTTTAGTAATTGTGGGCATAATCTCATCCATATTATGCATTATATTCTTATCGAAATATTATGTTATGCTTGGAGGTGTTTTTAAAAGTGGTTAGGGAATTCTCTTGGTATCAAGCAACAATTTTAAGTGTAGTAATGGGGCTTGTTTCTTTTTTCGTCTTTCTATTTTTGGAAATAATTTTTGGAGACACATTAAAATCTATTTTAGATGTAGAGTATCAAGCTGAAATGTACCTTAATATTAATATAATCCTATATTTAGGCTTATTCTTCGTTTTCCTCTCAAGTTCTATTGTTAATATTTTTACATTAAGAAAATATGCTTTTGAACCAAAATTAATTTCAAATTTATTTGTACTACTATTTACTGGTATAATTTTATTTTTTATCTCCTGGATATCAATAGTAGTAGTTTATGCTGATCTTTATCAGGAATTAACGATAATAGGACAAATAAATTTAGCACCTAATTTTTATAGTCTTTTTTCTATTTACATTCTTCCTAACCCCGTTTATTTTTGGATTTTAGGATTTGTTATTTATCATATAATTCTAATCATATTTATCAAATTATTCTTCATAAAAAAGCCCAATATTATCAAAAAGAGTGATTAATGGTGAATCAAGAAATAAAAATGCAAATGAAGCGGGATATAGGTAATTGGTTTAAAGAAGGTTTTCCTAAATGTACTATGAAGAAGAAACCATTAAAGGATATAGTTAATATGTTAAGACACGAGATGATACATTATAAGATTTATGAGAAATTCATCAAAATTAGGGATGTAGAGCTTGAAATAACATTTTCTAAAAGGAATTCTCTACAGTTTAGTTATAGTGCTAAGTGTTTAGGTCATTATCCTCTAATGTATAGTTTACCACGATATTATCTAAAATACATCTTTGTTGAATTCATTCATTATTTACTTGATATGATATACAACATCTTTACATTCAGAAGATTAAAATACTTAGTATTATATTCTACTAATTTCATAAAAATGCTATTTAATTTAAAATTTTAAAAAATAAAAGGAATAGAAAAATGGAACCGAAAGTATTATCAAAAAGGCAATTGAAAAAGGATTATAAAGGAGTAGCTCCTCATAGAACCGTTTCGTTCATTTCGTGGATTACTAAGGTGTTGTTACAACTTTTGATTTTTACAATAATTTATGCTATTTTTATTGGAATGATAAGGGATAAATATCATAATTTCTTTATGGAACTTTTATATGTATCATTCTGGTTAATTATAGCTGATGTTTCAGCTTATTTTATAGTTCTTTTTTTTAAGATATGGATTATTGGTAAAGTAAGTTATATCTTAAGTATTAAGAGAAAGAAAAGAATTTTTAGCAGTAAAATAATAGAATATGTTTTTTATATAGGCATTAAAAGTTTTTGTTATGCTATAGGGTTAGCTCTATTATTAATAGTATTATTTTCTAAAATAATGCCCCTTTTCTGGGCTTATTTATTTATATGGTTTGCTATCTTTATTACAGCTAAGATTTTAGCAAAATTAATCACAATCGGGATTACAAAAACAATTTATTAAGAAGTAAAGGAAATATGGCAAAAAAAAAGCGATATCAAGTAGAAAAAAAAGTTCAATCGAAGAGAAGTAAAAGGACGAATTCATTGGATAATGCCCTTAAGATTGTATGGATAGTAGTGGTAGTATTATTAATTTTTATTTCAATTTTAACAATTAGAATCCTTTTAAATATACAAGATTATTTTCCATAAAAAAAACTGAGAAATAATGAAAAGTAATAAAAGTTTAAAATTAATGATGATATCTCTGATTTTCCCTCTTTTAATCATTTTAGGTATTTTGTTAATTGACCAATCAGAAAAAAGTAATCTCATGACATTATATGATTTTGAAGATGATGATATAGAGTCATATCCAAAAGGTTTTGTTGGAGTATGGAGAGATACGAATTATACTCGTGTAATTTATTTGGGTGAAACATATGGTAATGTTGTTGAAATTAGATATTTAGATGAACCCCCTTTAAATCCTCTTGATAATGGTGGACTTGAATTTAATACTTTATTCAGATTATCATCAAAAGGTACAATAGAATTTGATATTTATGTCTTATTTAATAAAAGAATTGCTATAGATATAGTTCAAACAGATGGTGAATATGATGTTAATGATGATATAGTAATTAGAATAGGAAATTCAAATGAGAAAGATATTAGAATAATGACTGGAGACGGAGTTTATCAAATAGTAAAATCTTTTTCTACAAAAGTGTGGTATCATTTTAAAATTGAATATGATATTGAAATTGGTTGGTCTCTTTGGATTGATAACGTAATAGAATCTTACTCATTACCTTTTTATCAAGATCCGCCATATTTTTGCCAGTTATATTTTGCTACATATGAGTTAGGACAAGTATTTTATGTAGATAATGTAAAAATTACATTAGATCAGCTTACTGATCCCATTTATCCGTTGGACGTTTATATTCCAATTGTTATAATTGTTATAGTAATGTTCTTAAGTATGATTTTCTTATTTTATTATTTTAAGATCTCCGCTTTACAGAGGAAAACTACAACTAAGAGGTTTAATTAAAATGTCATCTAGAAAGGTAGGAAAAGTTCAATCGAAGCGGAGTAAGAAAAAAGGAAGCCCAGTGATAAACATAAGGCAATGGGTTATTATTACAATCATTACAGTCATTACAACTATGTATTTGTATGGTATGGCGAAGACTTATTTTCCTAATCCGGTTCATTTAGGTGGTGGTCAATATTTTGATTTAGGTATGGGTATTATCATTTTTGGTATATTAGTCAGTGGTTTTCTCATTACGATCATCGCAAATAAATTAAAAAGAAAAATTTAAAATTTGAAGAATGTTAAAAGTAAATTAAAAATGGTGATTTAAAGAAATGTATGGAATGGAAGTTCCAGGAAAGGTTGTATATTGGAATTATGGAATGTTTACAATTATGGCATTGTTGTACTGGACAATGGCTAGGATAGCTCTCCTCTTTATTGTTATGCGAATAGGTTTTGCGTGGTGGGATGTTCTTATTTATAGTGGATGTGTCCTTCTCTTGTCATATTTCTTCTACATCGCCCCTCTACAAAAAACACAAAAAGCACAAGAACTATCTTCTGGTCTAGAGTTTATGGATTCGCTTGTTCAAAAAGGAAAAAGGATACCCCAAGAAATGATGATGGGGTTTGATGATATTTATGAATTAGATATGAATTTCAATGATGATAGCAGTCTGACAGAACGATTAAATTCACAATGGTATGTCCATTACCTCCGAATTGTTACCCTTAGACAAATAGAAAGTAATGAAGAGAATCAGAAAGAAACACCTGAGGAACTGTATAAAGTATTCAAGAAACTTGAAGCCTACAAGAACATGAAAAAGGGTTCAAAGAAGACCAAAAAAAACGCACAAACCAGAAAAGAAGCACTCAAAAAAATTAAACAGCTCGAAGAAGAAGTACGGGATGTTGTTTATGAATCAACAGAAATACTCCCTTTTAAAAAGTTTGATTTGGAAGGAGCAAAAAAGGAAAAAGAATTTATTGAAGGTATTGCATTTTTAAAAACACAAAAATACTATTATGTAAAATTGTATGAGGAGGAGCGATTTGCTGGAGAGAGAGGAGGATGGAACGAAGTGATGATAGTACTTCCTGGTAAATTTGCAGAGATTTTAAAATGCCATAAAGATAGAACAGAACTTGGTGGATGGCCAGTATTTATTAAAATGTGTTGGTGTTTTTGGTCATATTGGTGGTTGGTAACTAAAGGGATTCCGATATTATACTTGAATTTCTCAGAAAATATGATAAAACCACAGCTCGATGTTCTTACCAGAATTAACGCAAAAGTTATGGCTTATTTGGAATTAAAGGTGATGGATCTCTGGATGAGTGATTTAGAAGTTCGTCCTGAATATATAAAAAAAGAAAACGTATTTTTAAAATCAAAAGCAGATATATATGAAGATGGTTTTTCTGATCTTATACAAGATCAAGCAGATATGGATATAAAATATAGTCAATTCTTAAAAAACAAAACCCAACAAATGCTCATGGGAAAAATAGAGAAATATAAACGGGGATTAATTATTGTACTATCTGCTTTAGTTTCCGTTATTGTAATTATGGGAATATTAAACCTAATACGGTGAAAAAAAGATGTCTACCTCAGATAAAAAATTCTTTGCTAATACCATTGCCTCAATTTCAAATTTATTAAACAATATTTTTTCTGATTATAATGATAATATTATAGAAAATGATGAACTTGCAGAGGCATTAGATGACCGAGTAGCATTATTAGATAAAGGCTTTAGTATAAGAAATGATATCGCTTTGATTAATAAAGCAATGGATACCACGAAAAGTGATCCTCAGATCGATATCGATGATCCGCTTAGAGAGATTGGAGAGTTTATAGTTCGTAAGACTCTGCTTCCCACTAAGCATAGAAGATTAGAAGCTACTGTTTGGAAGCTATTTGAGGCAGAGCTTCTTGGTTCTCGTCGGAGACATGCTCATGAGAGAGACCATCACCTAAGAAAACAATCAGAACTACTATTGAGCTCACATACGTTCATTAGTCCAAGTGTTATTTTTCCTGAAGAAGGAACAGGAAAAAGAAAGAGAAAATTAATTCCTTTTAAAAAGAAAAGAGAAGAAAATGCCGTATAAACTAATTAATCCTGCCTTATATCTCAAATCAAAAGAAATAATTGAACTTGATGATATTTCTGAGGGGTATGTAGTATTTTTAGAATCAGATAAAAACAGAAGTAAAAATAGTTTTATTATTTGGGTAATTGCTGGAAGAGATTGGGGTAAAACAGCTCTTACTTTTAATGAAATCAACATTTTATTAAAAGATAATCCAAAACGATTTGTTCAATTTCTAAAAGCTCCACCACAATTAATAGAAAATATCAGAGAAGTGTGTCCTGAAGAGTTAGAAGATCGATTTGAATCCATCTTTAAAACAAGAGATATAAGAAAAAATGCAATCTTAGTTATCGATGAAGGATTACTCGGTCTAAATGCCAAAGAAGCCTTAAAAACTGAAATGAGAAATCTTGGGAAGTTTCTTTCTAAATCTCGACATCCAAATATTATAGTTCTCATAAATTCAGTAAATCTAAATATACTTTCAGAATTTAGAGATATGATTGATATTATTATTTATAAGCATTGTGCTTCTACTTTTATAAAAAATAATAGAGGGAGAGATCCATTCTTAGAAGAATATAGCGAAATAATAAAGAAACTAAGAGAATGGGAAGGGATAGTAGTTTCTAATTACAAATGGTTTGAAAAATTTGGTACGATTTCCCTAAAATATGAAGATTGGTGTCCATGGTTCAATGATAAAATAAGCAGATATCAAAAAGAAACGAGTGCTGATGTTGTTTTTGATGAATCGAATAGAATTATCGATAATAATAAAAAGATAGCCAGAAAAATCATCGACGAAATTAGATATCTGTATCATAAAAGAGGAGGATTTGATTTGTTTTGCACATGGTTAAGTGATATGCATCCCGATATTTATTATGATAATCAAACTCAACTGAAAAAAATCTTTAACTTCTATAAGTATTTTTTAGATGAAAATAAACAAAATGAAGTTATTACTAAAGAAGAAATAGAGGAATTTACAGATTCTGAAAAACAAACTTTTGACACATTTAAGTTTGACACATTTAAATGTTCTGAAGAAGAGATTTATAATATTATCAGAAAGAATGTAACGTGGCATAATATTGAACGGGATCTTACTATATATCAGGAGAGGCAAAAAGGTAAATATCTCCACGTAATAGCAGGAAATTTTGGTGTTAATTTTGATTCGATTAGTAAAACTGCAAAAAAAGTGTCGGGTAAAATTAGTTATTGGAAGGGTAAATTATTTGAGGATTTTGTCAAAAAGCGATTAAAACAATCTGGCTTATTTGAGAAAGTAATAAAAGAAGCCGGTAAAGGGGAGGCAGATATCTTAGCTTATACTAAAGACGGCAAAGAATTATATATTTATTCAGTAAAAAACATTAAAATAGATCGAAAACCTTATTGGTTATCAAAAGAGGAATCAAGAACAGAAGTAGAACGTGCAGTTTTACAGTGTTTAGATTATAAAGTTCATTTAATTCTTTTGGTGTTTGATAACCATAACAATAAAGTAAAAAAATTTAAAATAGATTATAACAAGCCTAAAAATGTTGATATCTCCAACTGATCTCCAATACCACATTTATTATAATCCAACTTTATAGTATTTTATTCAATAAAGTTCAATATAATCCAACTTTATAGTATATGGTCTCATTTTAAAATGTAAGAATATTGAACCATGTTATTACTCTAAAAATACCTAGAAATAATCATTTAATTATTAAGAATAATGAAATGATGATTTATCAGGGTCTGGGGCTATCGAAAGATTTTTAGTAGAATATTAGAATTTTATAGTAAAAAAATATGGCCATCCTGAGATCAAGATTTTCACCCGGTACAAAAAAATTAATCTGAATCTTTCAAATCTCTTAGATATTCTGCAATATCTCCTAAAAGATAATAACCATTCTTATTCGCTTCTGATTCTAATTGTTTTGCCAGTTTTTCTACCTGTTCATCCAACAATCCTTCTACATCAGGAACATCATTTTGAAGCCAATCCTCTACGAAATAGTATTGTTCATATTTTGCAGTAGTATATAACTCCTTATTATCATAATCAGACAAAAGCTCTTCTGAGATTAATCTTCCACCCATGTAATCAATGATATATGTACGAGCTGATTCTATACTTGCAAAACCTCCATGAGCATATGAACAATACTCATTAGTCTGACCTAACCAACCATTTTCTCGTTCTTCTTGAGAGAGATTGGTTCGTGGAACCTCAGAAACAATTTCAATTGTTTCATCGAATATAGGAGATACTCCTTTTCTATCTCCGATACTCATTCGGTTAAGGGATACATTACTAATAGAAACAATCCAGCAAACCGCATTTTTTTCGTGAGCATATATTCGTTTTATTTTATCTAATAACCAATTGGCATAAGAAATGCCCTTAGGAACATCTACTAAATATTCAACTAATTTTTCGTTAATTCTAATCGTTTTAATTTTTTTATCACCAATGTATACTATGTATACAATTTTATAAAATCAAATCAAAAATTTAAATGTTTGTATACATGTATACATTTTTAAAAGAGAGAGAATATGGCTCGAAGATTGTATAGATCAGCTTAAAATCTAGTTTTTCAATTGAAAAACTACTCTCTAAAAGTGAGTTATTTTTTCAACATCCTGGATAGAGATTAAAATCAAACATATTGAGATTTCGAGCTTGGAAATCTCAAAACTTGGGAAGATCCAAAGTTGAGTAGAAAAAAAGTTAGAAAATATATTCAGGATGCTTTTTATCCTGAAAATTTATTTTTTACGAAATTTTGATAAAATCATTTTTTTATTCAAAATATTAAGAAAAATCGGATCAGTTAATACATCGCGTTTTATTTCATTCAGTATTAATGTCTTTACGTCTTTTAGGAGTTTATTTTCTATATCTCTTTTACCTTTAGTTATTACTTTATAAGAGATTTTTAGGTTATCTAACACCTTTTTAACAATTCTAAGTTTCTCATAATTAATACCCTCAATTTCTATAACAAGATGAGTCCTTTGATCTTGTTTAATTAGCATATGGTTTAAACCATCTCGATTCATGATTTTTGGTTTTTATATAAATTGATTACAAAAATATAAGCGTTATGTGTGAGAATGTATAATGATTTTTGGTATGTATGGAAATGTTAAAAAAGAGGTGATGTTATGTAGATGTTATGTAGAGTGTGCCATACGATGAAAAGGGATTAAACCTTCGTATTGATCTAAAGGGATTGAATTGATCTTAACAAATTATTTTTCTTTTAATTTGAAAGAGTTATATACTACGCTTTATCATAAATGTATAGGTTATATTTTTAAGGAGATTTACTGTAAAGTATTTAAGCGGTGCTTAATTTCCCTCTATTATGGATTCGAGCATAAGAAAAGCACTCATGAGATTTGATAAAACTAAACCTATTCTTAAGTGTTCTAATTGTGGTTTCTGGAAAAATTTAGAAAAAGACGATAAATTTCTTTTTGAAAGACTACATCGTTATACTTGCCTGAATTGTGGGAAGACTATTTTTCTTTAATGAGAAATAACGGAAAAAGTTATATCAAATTTTGAACTTTTTGATTTGAATCAAATTGATTCAAGTGATTGAAAAATGAATTTTAAAAGGGATTTTATAGATCAACTATAAAAGTAAATTTAAAATCTAGAATACAAAATTATTTTTTCCGTAATTTGATCAGTTCGTGGAAACATATCTTTCCGAGTATGATAAGATAATCTACCAAGTTGTTAGGAATCTAATTATTTTTCCAAATTTGTAATGATCGAAATTAATCACGAATGATCAAAAATAATTGCAAAACGTTTTTAACATTCTCGTCAACAGTTTCATGAACTGCAGTTTTAAAACAAAAAAATCATCTAACTTTCTAACTAGATCTAATTTCTTCTCTTCTCATAATTTACTTGGTATAGATTAAAAAAATAGGTTAGATGAAGAGGTTAGAAAGAGGTTAGATGGATTTTTTTTCGTCTAACCTTTTTGTTATGTATAGGGTTCAGCATAACAAAGGTTAGAAAGGTTAGAAATTTTTATTTTGTTATGTATGAAAATGTTATAGACTTCACAGGTTCTTCTTTTAAAATTAGAATGTTAGAAAGGTTAGATGGCTTTGGGAAAGAAACGAATATTAACATTTGCAAAAAGATGAAAAGATTTGAAAAAAGTTGGAAAAAATGATGGCAAAAAAAAAAGGGTGATTATTCTTGATCATCCAACTTCTCTTTTTCGACACGAACCGGATCATTAAAAACACATTTAGAATCATCCATTTCATCCAAAACTAAAATTTCATTATCAAATAAATAATCCAATGCATCATCTACAACTTTTCGATCTTCAAAATAAAGTTCTAAAATATCATATAATCCATCCTTATCTAAAGATTGATTCTGGTTATCTCGAAAGATTTCTCTAATCTTATCAAGAATATTCGAATTTTCTTTTTTTTCATTATCCGATAATGAATCTTCTATTTTCTTATGTCTTTCTCTACAAATCTCATCATAATAAAAGATACATCCATGTTTCTTATCTGTTGTTCCATCCGTAGAATTTCTAAAATAAATAGTTGTTGGCTTAATATCAAATCCTAAAACTTGCGATTGTAGATGTGCTAATTCCTTCAAATTCTTTAAAGTATCATACCCACGCATTCGTGCATATTTATCATATTGTTCTATGAAATCAGTTAATAAGACTATTTTCCCTTTTGGAGTTTTTCTGTGGATAAATTTATCCTTATTTTGTTCAAAAAATTCTAAAATTGAATCAAAAGTAGTTATTGTAATATCCCTTTCAGTTTCTTCCAAATTCATTATAAAATTCAAAAAATGATCTTGATTAAAATCAAGATATTTATCTAAGATACTGGATTTTAACTCTGCTTTTTTAAATATATAATTCCAAATTTCCCATCCAATATAGATCAAAGCATATATAGTCAATCTACGTGCATCAGATAATGGAATAACCTTTTCAATAATTCTTTCTTTAATTTTCCTTTTAATCTCATTAATATGTGCTGTTAGTTTAAAATAAGTAGAAATATCTTTTGTGGATAAGGTATTTAAAAATTCTATTGCTTTTTCTATAAGAAAAAATCCATATATTTTTCCTTCTGCTATATCTAACCGGGCATTCTCAAAACTCGTGAAATCGTCTTTAATATCGATTTCTTCCATTGTTTCGAAAATTAAACATCTCTTCCTGAATGCATCATTTTCATTTCCTGATAAAAAATTTCTATTATTTGCTGTTCCAATATAAGACGTATATGTTTGCTCTGAGATCATCTTCTGATCTCGTGTTAATCGATCTCGTGTTCCTTTTCGAGTAGAGCTAGTTTTTATGAAATTCATTAATTTTGGATCTAAAATATCGATATCATCAATATTTAGAGAAAAGGTTGATTCCGTAGAGTATTTTGTAATTCTTGCAGGAGAATCTATTGAATCAGGGGATCTCATTTTAGTTCCATATAGATAATTAAAAAGAATTTCTGTTAATGTGGTTTTTCCCGAACCATGAATCCCTATAATAAATATGTCAGGGAAAATATCTAATATTTTTGATAATGCAAAAAAGAAAGGATGAATTGATGCAAATCCAAAAGTCCCCACTCTTATATCTTCACGCATTCCTTCAATCTGTAAGATCCTATAAAAAGACTTTGTTAAAATTCCATCAACATCAATTCCTTTTTCTTTTATACGTTCAATATACTCATGTTGAATGTCATTCTCTCCAATAACTGTCAAGCCTTCCTTAAAAGGATGAACCAACATAAAATCATTATTATTTAGAAAAACACCTGCAGTATGGAACATAGGTAAGGGCTTTAAATTGTATTCTTTTTCATACGCAAATAAAACATTACTTATTGCTTCTTTAAGCTCTTTTCCTAAGATTGATGCAAAATTTGTTTCCGTTTCAATCCAAGTGTATAAATCAGGTTTTGTTTTGGTGACACTTTCTTTTCCAATATTTACTTTATAGAAAAGCTCATTTTCACCTTTAAACAAATTACTTAAATGAATTGGTTTATGCAAAATAATATCGTAAGACGGTTCACCTTTCGAACTATATCGATATTTCCGTAATCCTTTTGGAGTGTTTTCTAATTTAATAACACCAAACCGATTTTTCCCTAAATTTATCGAAATTGGTTTAAACTCATCCAAAAATGTAATATCTATAATATCAAGATACAAATGATTTGAATTGATTATCCAATACTTATCCTTTTTCCTAAATTCCAAATGCAAGAAAGCTTGAACTATTAGTGAACTCTCAGAACCTAATTCAAATTGTTTAAAATATGATTTATGTCTTCTAATTCTACATTCAATCGTATTTTCTTTAATATCTTTTATTCCAAATATTTTATCTAGTGAAAACTGATTCCCTCTCAATTCGATATAATTTCCTTCAAAAATACAATAAAACCAGAAAGATGGTGTATCATCCTTATCATACGTTTTTAACATCCAATTACATATCCCTATTTTATCTAAAAGTAATTCTTGACGATTATCGTAATATACATTGGATGTTTTCAATTCTTCCAAGTAATCTTCCGATGCAGAATACTCAAAACTAATTATCAGATTTTCTAATCGTTTATCTAAAACTCTTTTTGATTCATGATAAATTACACGTTTACAGGAATTTAATATTAATCTCAAATCATCATGAAACTTTTTCAAAATAAAATTCTTTGTTTCATTGGAAAATATCCTTAAGTTATAAGCATTAGGATTAATCGGAATCTCTAATTTGACTATTTTCTCAAGATCAATTATATCTTCTATTTTCTCTCTTAGATCTGTATGATAATATTGCTTAAAAAAAAACTCGAAAAATACATCCCAAGTAGTTATTGAATCTTTTAAATCTTGGAGTTCTTTTACAGTAAAAGGTTCTTTTCCTGTAAGGTTTTTATAGACATCTTGAAAATTTTTGATGTCATAAGAACGATCCTTTTGACGAATATATGTGAAAATTGCCTTCTTGATAAGAAAATCATCTGTATCCATGAAATTAATAACACGCTTAATTTCTTTATGTGTAAGATAAGATACAGTTCCAAAAATCTTTTTTAATACATTATAAGGTGATTCAAGATGTAAAGAATCAATATATTCTTCTCTCTCAGCTGGATCATAGTGAAAAAGAATAATATTTGTTAAATATGTTTCTAATAACGTAGAATCCATTGTTTTAGTAAAATTATATATTATTGAAAGAAGATCATCAACAAAAAGATAATTTTTATCATTCGAAAAAAAAGATTTTATTGTATCCCACTTTAAATTTTCTTCACCAACATCAGATTCTGTATGTTTCTCAATTCTTATCGTTTTCAATACTTTTTGATATGTTTTTCTGAATTCTGTAATCTCATAAGGCAATTGGAATTGTAGTTTTTCAAGATCTCTTATTTCTAAATGAAATATCATAAGATTGTCAATTATATCCTTATCTTCTTTTAAATTCCGATCTACATCTCCTAAAGCAGAATGAAAAATAGCTTGATTAACTTCACCACTATTATTTTTATCAGTTAATTCGAAAATTATATGAAGATATTCTGATGGTGAATCACCTGATTTAACCTTTTGATCTGGTTCTGTTATAAAAAATCACCTGTTTATTTATTGATTTGCATATTTAATTCTTTTAATAATCCTTCAAAACTATGCACATTGAAGAATTTAAAAAGAATATGAAAGTCCTGTAGTGCTTTTCGAACATTTTTAACACGCGTATTTTTTCTATAAATCTTTTCAAAAAACTTTATCGCATCAAAAACATCTGATCCTTTTCCTTCCACAAATCTTACTTCAAGTTGATTAGGGTTATTTGATTTTCTGCTCATATATTTTTCACCATATATTTTTTAACATTAATTCTGGCTAAAATGAGGTAATTCTTAACTGTTCATGAAGGTATTTAAATCCCATTATTTTGGGTTTAATCTAGCAAAAATGTAAAATAAATACTAAAAACTAGGGTCAAAATCAAACGATTTTAAAAAAGTGATATAAAATATATAATCCATAAAAAATGCTTATTTTTCCTTTAAAATTGAAAAAATGAGAATTCAAAATTAAAATTCTATAGCGTTTTTTTCAATTCTTTTCTTCTTTCATATTCCCATTTACTTGGTCTAAAATCATATGTAGGTTCTTCATCATCTTCCTCATCTTGATAATCTGGATTGTATCTTCTTTCTTTCATTTTTCACTATCCCTTCTTTTTGATTAAACTAATTCAGTTATTTTTATCTCTTTTTAATAATTTATTGTGAATATTTTTCAATTATGCTGCTACGGATCCAAAAAATCCGTTCAGAAAAATAGAAGAAAATTACATTTGCTTTACATTTGATATTTTATTTTCTCCAGGAAGGACTTTTTTTATGTATGAAAGTATCATTTGACGGTCTTTAGGTCTGAGATTCTTCATTACATTCATAAGTTCGTTATAGTCTTCCTTTTTACTAATAGGAGGTTTATACAACTTTACCACTTGTTTTTGAAATGGTTCAAGGGGTAGCCTTGGAGTAATATAAGGTATTTTGAATGATACATAGGTATAACGATTCGACGTATTAATTATTAAGTGTTGTTCGCTTAAAGTTTGAATTTCACCTTTTTTATGTAATTCTCTTAATACTATCATAGCATAATTTAAAGTGAGTTTATTTACAGGGTATTTTTTAGGCATTATTTCTTCCCTTATTTATAGTTATTATACCAAAAAATAATCCTAAGAACCAAAACGCTAAACAAATCATTATCTTTTTAGGCTATACCAATTATTTCTGTCTCTTTTTAATCTCCCTTTTTTGAAAAGCGATTTAATCATATGATCAATTTCTTTTAAACTATTATTGTAAAATCTAATCTTCATTTCATATAATTTGGTTTTCTCCTTTTCTTTAAAGAAATGGATCAAATTGTCTTCAGTTAAGAGATGTAGTGGTGGTTTTTTTGAAATTTGTCTCCTTACTGGTTTCTCAGGTTTTGTTGCAGGTTTATTAGAAGTTAAATTTTTTGGTTCTTCTTTAGGCTCATCCTTTTCGAGTAAACTTCCAAAATCAAACTCTTCAGTCATCGTATTCGTCCTCATCTAATTTTATAATCACCATTGGTTCTCTTGGTTTAGACTCAAATCCCTTTCTACACCAAGGTAAATTAATATTTCTAAAACATTTTGGACACGTAATCGAATTAAAGACTTTCCATTCTTTTGGAATGATTTCCTGAAATCCACAATCAGGACATTTTAATTCAAATTTGTTTTCATTCATTTCTTAGTTCTTGCCTCTTGTTTTTTAAGCCAATTCTTATATTTCTGTGTAGATTGATATTTCCTAATGTCTTCATCTAATTTCTTAACCCATCTCGGAATACCTGTCATTTCTTAGCTCTTGCCTCCCACTTCTT
>SDBV01007198.1_pt1 | contig 15267 bp, 17 predicted proteins | sample 2277081 | NCBI WGS metagenome assembly SDBV01 (sample SAMN10402039, study PRJNA504765) | marine sediment metagenome | isolation source: marine sediment core GS10_PC15, 223 cmbsf | place: Arctic Ocean: Southern Knipovich Ridge | collected 2010
GGGCAGGTGGACCTATCTGAACGGACACTGGACACAGACCGTGCTCGACGAGGGTGAGGGAGGTCTCTCCACCCAAGGGAAAGGGACGCACGACCTGCGCGCCTGGGTCACAGGAAGGATCCTCGATGAGGAACGGGCGCAACGAGTCAGGTGGTTGTTCAACGAGTTCCAGGTTTGGGAGTAATAAAATGAAGTTCGTATTCTTTACTGCCTTCTCAATCCTCATGGGCTGCTCCAGTTGCTCCAACGGCAGCGGGAGCGGCCCGGACTCGGGTACCGATACCGGCACGGGCACGGGTGGAGATACGGATTCAGATACCGATACGGATACAGACACAGATACGGATACCGACACGGACACCTTCATTTCAGACGCGGGCCCTTGGGACTGGACGGACCTTCCCGACTCGGGCGATTGCGGCGTGGATTGTGTGCAGCTCACCTATTCCGATGAGGTGAGGGTGTTGGAATGGGATGTATGGGGTGATTTCCTTGTATTCGCGGATGGGGATGAGCTGTTGATACTGGTGGATACGGAAAACCGGAAGCAGCTCATTATCCCCAATATTCATCCAGAGTATCCGATAGGGCCTGGTACTGGCAGATTGTGGCCGTCATTGTATGAAAACCATGTGTATTATTCATATGGGCTATATAGTCCGTCCCCAATGTTTTCGGAAATGATCATGACCGATTGGAATGCAAAAACACAAACGGTTGTTGTTCACTACGAAGAACAGGGCGGCCAGTATCCTTATTCGGCAAGGTACACCGACTCATTTGGAGATCACATCGTCAGCATGCGTGGCTGCGGGGGGTACGATACAAACGACCTCTGCCACTTCCCCCTTCCTCCTCCGAGCACGCCGGAGGTGATCATCCCCGGAACTTACGGCGGACACAACAGCATCTGGGGCGATGTCGTGGTGTGGGACACAACGGACATGTTGGGCGACGACATCCGGGGCTACGATTTCTCGACACAGCAGTTCATCGAAATAACCGACGATGCCGAGTGCCAGATGTTTGCCAGAATTAATGGCGATCGCGTCGTCTACCAGGACCAGAAACTGGGAACCAGCGACAGCATGGGCGACTGGAATCACGCGGCGATCTTCATGTACGAAATCTCTACCGGCACAACAACCCAGATAACCGGCGGCGCGTGGATCGCCGCATATCCCGATGTCTACGACAATATCATCATCTGGGCAGACTACCGCGACAGCGTCAACCCCAACGACAAGAACAGCTTTTCGGGTGTGCAGATCTGGGGCTACAACATCGACACAACCACTGAATTCAAGATCACCAACTTGCCCGGCCGGGTAAAAACCACACCCCGCATCTGGGGCGACAAGGTCTTCGTCGCTATGTACAAAGCCACATCCGGCGACGCCATCTACATGTTCGACCTCCCGTAAGGCAGCGAGGTGACGCTTTTTCGCATGGAACCGTAGGCCGCGCTCGGGTATTCTTTCGCATAATGTGCCCGACCCCACTGCAAAGGGTTTCACGATCACTCCTCCACCCGGAGAAATCCGACCGGTTAGGTAAGGGTTCGCATGCGTGACACAATCGCAGCGGTTGCGACGGCAAGAGGACCGTCAGCCCTTGGCATAGTGCGTATTTCGGGTCCCGGCGCGGGAAAAGTGCTCGAAGGGGTCGTTCCGGCTCTCGCGCAAACGCGCGGGTGGTGTTAGATTTGATTGAGGAGATGAAGGAGCAAGCTATGAAAACGATAGAGACTGACGGCACCATCGACGACCAGGGGCGTCTGGTTCTGCGAAAGAAGCTGGATATAGCCGGCCCGACTCGCGTCCGCGTCATCATCCTGTCTCAGGAGGACGATGAGGAGGACGACGAATCGGCCTGGTTGAAGTCCGCGGCTTCGAACCCGGCATTTGGTTTTCTGGAGGATGAGTCTGAGGACATCTACACCTTGGATGACGGGATGTGCTTCGATGACACGCAATAAGGTCGTGCTCATTCCATTTCCGTTCGACGATCTCTCCACGACGAAGGTGCGCCCGGCGGTCTGTCTGACAAGTCCGATCGGTCCTCACCGGCATATCGTACTGGCGTTCATCACCAGTCGCATACTGTCAGACCCGCTGGACACCGATCTCATAATCCCATCCAACCATCCCGACTTCTCTTCGTGCGGCCTGAGAGTCTCGTCGACTCTACGGCTGCACCGTCTGATGACAGTTACGACATCGTTGATCCGTCGCGAGCTGGGTGTGCTGCCGCCGTCGTTGCAAGCCGAGACGGGGAGCAGGACATATTGTTCGAGAGGTAACAAGGTGCGCGGTGGCGCAAGATCCGAAAGTGATGAGCGATCTTTGCGCCATTTTTCAATGACTCACCCTTGCAAAGGTAAAAGAGAAAGGCAGGGTCAGCGTACGCAGCGGAAGCCGAGGTAGGCATACCCGACCGGGTCGTAGTAGGCGCGATTGGCGGTTCTGAGATTCACGGCTACGAGGCCGTGCGAACTCTTGGACTTAACGGCTATTTTTCGGCTTTCTCCTCGGTCTTCTTCTTGGCGGCGGGTTTTTTGATCTTCTTTTCTTTTAGCAGGATTTCCGTCTTCGCGTCTCCGTTTATGTACTTGCCGTCCTTGCCCAGCACAGCGTAACGACCGGAGCGTTTCTTGACGAGTGTGTACTCTTTTGCGTCTTTCTTCTTGGCCATTGTTTTACTCCTTTTAAAGCCGGCTTCCATCATCTTCCCCTTCCCCTCACAGGGGAAGGCCGGGATGGGGTTAAAGTTTCGAACAAAAGAAAACGAGGATACCATCTACAATCTACGTCGAAAAGTCCGAATCCGCCCGGTCGGCGATAAAGCTCCGCGCCAGATCCTCGATCTCGACCGAGGTCTCCATCGCAAGAACCTGGGACGCCAGGTCCTTCGCCTCGGCCACGGAAAACGACCTGATCGTCTCCTTGACGAACGGTATGGAGGTCGGAGACATGGAGAGCGACCTGAATCCCATGCCGACGAGGATCGGAGCCATGGTGCTCTGGGCCGCCGCGCTGCCGCACATGGAGACAGGGATATCGGCCTTGTTCCCGGCGTCTATGACCATCTTGATCGCCCTAAGCACCGATGGATGATACGGCGTGTACAGATACGCAACATGGTCGTTATCCCGGTCGATAGCCAGAGAATATTGGATGAGGTCGTTGGTTCCGATGGAAAAGAAATCGACCTCCTTTGCCAGCAGATCCGCCACGAAGACCGCCGAGGGCAGCTCTATCATGCAGCCGATCTTCACGGCATCCGGGTTGATGTCGCCGACCTCCGCGCGCGCCTCGTGGAGGAGCGCGTTTGTCTGACGTAGCTCACTCAAACCGCTGATCATGGGGAACATGATGCTCAGGTTCCCGTACTCGCTCGTTCGAAGCAGGGCTCGAAGCTGAGTCTTGAACATGGATCTGTTTTGAAGGCCGAACCGGATCGCGCGAAGACCCAAGGCCGGATTCTTCTCTTTGGACCGCAGATCGCCGGGCATCTTGTCGGCGCCCAGATCAAACGTCCGAAACACCACCGGTCTCGGCGCCATCGCTTTCATGACCGACAGGTACGTGCGATACTGCTCCTCCTCGTCAGGGGGCGCTTCTCGATCCATGAACAGGAACTCGGTCCGGTACAGGCCGATGCCCACCGCGCCGAAATCCAGCGCCAACGCGGCCTCCCCGGGAAACTCGATGTTGCACATGAGCTGTATGTCCACACCGTCCGTGGTGACCACCGGCTGGTCACGGGTGGAGCGCATCCTGGTCTCGACCTCCGCGTAGCGGGCGGCCTTTTCCGTGTAACTCCTGATCAGATTGTCGTCCGGCCGGATTATCACGATCCCGTCGAGCCCGTCGATGATGACCATGTCGCCGGCTTCCAGGTGATCCGTCAGCCGCTCCACGCCCACGACGGCGGGGATTCCAAGGGCCTGCGCCATGATTGCCGTATGACTCGTCAGCGTGCCCTCCTCGGTTGCGAAGGCAAGCACCGGCCCGGCCACCATCTGGGCTGTTTCCGCCGGTGAGAGGTTGGAGGAAATGATGATGCACGGTGATGTGGGTTCCTCGATTTCGAGGATCTCCGTCACATGGCCCAGAAGGTTCCGAAGGACGCGGTTGCCGACGAACTCGACGTCCTGGGATCGTTCGCTCAGGTATTTGTCGCCGAGGTTTGCCAGCATCTGACCCACCTCTTCCATCTTCCTCTGGAGGGCCCATTCGGCATTGATCAGCTTTTCGGATATCATCTCGAGCGTTCCGTCAACCAGGAGCTTGTCGTCGAGCATGAGCAGATGGGCCTGCAGGATCAGGGAGTGGTCCCCATGTCCGCCGCCGGCGTCAAGTATTGCCTGCACGGCCTTCTCCACCTGCTGTCGGGCTTCGGTCACCGACTCCATCAGGCGATCGCGCTCGTGTTCCACGTCACCTTGCTCGATACGGATTCTCGGGACGCGGATGTATCGGCGATCCACTACCCTCGAGCGCGCTATTGCAATCCCCGGTGAGGCGGGTATGCCCCTCATTCGGATAGGTCTCGTCAAAGGTCCTCCCCAAATCCGTCCGCGACCAGATCGGTCACGGCCTTGATCAACTCCGCGCAGTCCGGGCCGGTCGCGCGAATATCAATAATGCTGTCCCTGGTTGCCGCCAACAGGAGTACTCCCATGATGCTTTTGCCGTCCACCTCTTCTCCGTCCTTGGCGATCGAGAGATCCGACTGAAACGTGGAAGCGAGCTGCACCAGCATCGTCGCGGCCCGAGCGTGGAGGCCGAGCTCGTTGACGATCTCGACCGTAGCTTTTGCCGATGAGGTCATAACACCAACTCCATCGCAAACACCGTTCCCAAAAGCACCGGTGTGGCATATACCCAGAGGGATCTCCTGCCCTTGAGAACCAGCGCACAGGCCATGCACCCGAGCCCCCCCAGGATGATCGTCTTTGTCACGTCGGGTTCGAAGAAGCGAAAGGCTATAAGGCCCATGGCGACGCCGCACGACGTTGAGCAGATAGTCTTGAGCGCGCGTGTTCGGGCGGAGCCAATCCAGTCAGCGGGCTTCGTCATCACGTGCTCTCCGTCCTCGTAGCCCACAAAGATCCCGGCGATCCTGATGACCAGGTGAACGAGGTTGAACAGGAGCAAGAAGGACACGACACCGGGAATGAGGCCCCAAAGGAGCGCGATGACGGCCGCCACGGCGGAAGCGGCGGGGGCGAGAGCGTTCTTGAAGAACGGATCTCCAAGGGCGCCGAGGGGTCCCATTATTGATCGCACGAAGGAAGCGATCTTCTTGGGCGATTCCCCGTTTTCCTCCATGCGCAGGACGGCCCCCGCCACGACGCCCGCCAGGAAAGGATGTGTGTTGAACGTCGTCCGATACCGCTTCAGGGCGTCGTCGACGTCCTGTTGCGAAGAGAAGATTCGCTTGAAACCCAACGCCAGGCCGTAGGCGAAGCCTTCCGACTGCATGCCGCACTCGTTCCAGGTGGACTGGATCAGAGTCAGGCGCAATCCGATTCTCAGCAGGTCTCTCTTGCGGAGCTTGTTCATATCATCACCGCCGCCGCAAGTGTGACGGCCATTCCGGCGCCGGCGTACCCGATGAATCTGTAGCCGGACAGGGAGCCAAGCGCCACCGCCGTACCGAGGGCCGGCACCGCCATTCCCCCGAGGGTCGCCAACCATGTGGATGACGGCGTATGTTGATCGAGCACCAGGATCGCTCCTATCGCCAGCGCAGATCCGACCGCTGCTTGCGCTCCGCCGAGAAGGAAACCCCTTAGCAACCTCATATGAACAAGGGATTCGAATGCCTTTATCGGGTTGTCGGACTCCCAGGGCGGAGCACTCCTGAGCGCTTCGCCGTCAGTCCGCGCCAGGCGGCGCTCCAGGAGGCGCGCCAGGATCGCCGCAAGCACGGCGATGGTAATGAGGGCGATTGACGACGGTGAGCCTACCGCTACCTCAAGGTCGAGCCGATAACATACCAACAGGCTCAAGACAGACAAAACACCCGAAAGAGCCCAGTCTGCGTAATGGCCCTGGCCCATGGAGAGAAGCTGGAGCGAGATGCCCATCCAGAGTCCGATGGACTCATATCCGGTGAAGTACCCGGCCAGCAGGCAGAGCACCAGAGGTTGCACGACAGCGCTCTGTCCCAGGCACCTCCGCTCCAACAGGAGGATTCCCGAGGCCGCGAACAGCACGGCGAACCAGATCAGCGTCTCGACCACTTGGGATCTCCGTTATCATCGATCTCGAGCTGCAACCGCTCTCCGGGAAAGGTCTGGATTTCCACTCTCCCGCCGTTCAATCGAAACCGCACCAGTGTATCGATCTCCTCTTTGGACAGGTAAACAGAGTCCGTGATCCGCGTTCTGCCCGGGGCGGCGTGAACGTTGCCGAGGACCAGTCGATCAAAGGACAGACCGCTCATTTCGGCCCTTGCCACATCGGAAACGTCACTGATCAGTATCAGAGTGGTGGCCGCCTTGCCTGCGTGTATCTCCCGCGCAAGATCGCTTACGGGCACCACGGATAGATCCACTCTTCCGGGTATGGCCATGCGATACACAGTGCTCATGGTGGGATTGTTCGCCGCCTCGTCATTGGCGATTACCAGCCGATCGACATCGATAAACGGTATCCAGTACTGAACCACTTGCCCATGAAGCAACCTGTTGTCGATCCGGACATGTATACCGTCAGTCATGATCAAGTTCCATTCGACCGCATGCGCGGAGCATTTCCGTACCCGTGGTCATGTGTCGGCGCCCGTACTCGGACACGAGGTCGGCCAGCTCCCTCGGGTCTGATATTTCCGAACGGGCCAGGAGGGCTTTGATCAGCGATGGGAGACTGAATCCTGCCAGCATCTCGATACCTTCTCCCATCTTGAGGGCGGTCGTGTTGCAAGGCGTTCCACCTGCCAGATCCGTCATCACCAGGATGCCGTTGCCGGTATCGGCACCGGCGATGGCGGCATCCAGGAGATCACTGACCTGTTGCCGGCCGTGTCCGGGTTCGATACCGATGGCCGTGAAGTCGGGTTGCGGCCCGACTATCATCTCAGCGGCGTGCTTCATTCCCTGCGCCATCGTTCCGTGGCAAAAGACGATAATACCAATCACACCTTGTACGCCTCCTTGAACACTCGCCGTCCGTCAGTATTTCCCGTCCTCCTCGAGGATGGTGTTATAGATCTCCAAAGGGGTTTTCGACTCCAGCAACCGTTTCCGAAAAGCGGGGTCCTTCAGGAGCCTCGAAACGCGCGCGAGGGCTTTGAGATGGTCGCCGGTGGAGTTTTGGGGAGCGAGAAGCGCGACGAAGATGTGAATGGGATTTTCGTCAATCGCATCGAATGGGATCCCAGTCCTGGAAATACCGATCGCGGCGCATATCCCGTCGATGCCGGACAATTTCCCGTGGGGGATGGCTACCCCGTCTCCAATGCCGGTGGTGGCGAGGCGCTCTCGCTCGACGAGGATCTTTGCGATCCGGTCCTCGCCGGTGTTCGGACAATCGCCTTCGAGCATTTTCGCCAGTTCGGCGAGAACGTTCATCTTTCCGGTAGATTTCAGGTCGGCGCAGATGTTGTTCAGCTTTATGAAATCGGCAATTCTCATAAGACCCCGTGCCTGAGATAACGCCTGCGATCTTCAGCCCGCAGGTGGAAATATCCCTCGTGGGTTGTGGGGCATCCTACCTGTGGATGTCCCGGGGTAGAACCGGTCCCGTCGCCTCCAAGCCGACTTCTCTAAGAAGAGCGGCTGGCGCGCATCCTTCCCTTGCTTTTATCGATCTGCCGTTCGATCTTGTCCATCACCTTGTCGATCGAGGTGTACATGTCGTTTGTTTCCTCACGCCCTTTGTATGTTCGGCCCGATGCCGAAATGGTTACATCGCAGGCGTACAGATATCTCTCGACGGATAGAACGACCGATGCCTCCATCGGACCCTGAATGAATTTCTTTACCTTGGAAACTTTCTCCTCAATGAGATCCTTCATTGCATCGGTCGGTTCCATGTGTCGAAATGTCATGGATATCTGCATTCTTTTCCCTTCCTGGTGACAAGCACCCTAGAAAAACTTCTTGCGCTTCGTCGAGGACAGGATGCCGAGCATCTCACGATACTTGGCTACTGTTCGTCTTGCGATGACGATACCGTCTTCCCGTAACAACTGAACGATCTTCTGATCGCTCAGAGGATGACGATTGTCCTCGTTGCCGATGATCTTTTTGATCTTGCCCTTCACGCTCTGGGACGCAATATCCTCCTCGTCTGTTCGCCTGATCGATGAATTGAAAAAAAACTTCAGCTCGTAAATCCCCTGGGGGGTGTGCGCGTACTTGTTGGTCGTGACGCGGCTGATCGTAGACTCGTGCATGCTGACGGCCTCCGCCACATCTCTGAGGATCATCGGCTTGAGGTAGTCGATGCCCTTTTCAAAGAAGTCACGCTGCATGTCCACGATGCACTCGGTGACCTTGACGATTGTTCGCCTGCGCTGATCGATGGATCGGATCAGCCACTGCGCCGAGCGCAGCTTGTTCTGCACGTACTCCTTGGCCTCGGGGCCGGCTGCTATCGCGTTGCGGAAGAAGTTGGAGATCTTCAGCCGCGGCATGCCGTCGTCGTTCGGCACGATGAAATACCGGTCGCCGATCTTGTGAATGAACACGTCGGGCGTGATGTACCGCGTCTCCTCGGTGACGAAATTACGTGCGGGTCGAGGCTCCAAGTTGGAAATTATCTTGGCCACCTCGTATACATCCTCGACCTCGATCTCCAGATCGCGAGCTATGGCCTGATAGTTGCGTTTTTCCAGGTTCACCAGATGGCGGTCCACAATATCCCGGACATCAACGTCCAGTTTCAGCGCCTCTATCTGAGCCAGAAGGCACTCCCTCAGATCCCTGGAAGCAACGCCGATCGGATCGAAGGCCTGGATCATGCGAAGGACCTCCTCGGCGTCCTCGACCTCGAGCCCGGCTTCTTTTGCGAGTTCTTCGAGGGGGGGCTCTTTGAAGTAGCCGTCCCGGTCCAGGTTGCCGATGACAAGGTTGACGAAGGCATCTTCCTCCTCGGTTACCACGGTCATCTGCAACTGCCATCGCAGGTGATCAGCGAGGCTGATGGTGGAGACGAGGGTCGCTTCGAGAGGGGGCAGATCGTCGGATATCGGCCTTGCGCCGGTCTGGGGCAAGGGAAGCTGGTTCGCGTGGTTCTCCAGATACTTCTCCCAGTCGATCTCGCGTGAACCGGTGATGGTTTCGGGCTCGGTGGGCTCGGACGTCGCCTGAACAGTGGGTTCAGAGTGAGGGGATTCGGGAGCGTCGTCGGTAGGGGTTTCGGAGGCGGTGCGCTCTGCGGACTCCGCATTTTCTTCGAGTACGGGGTTCTCCTCCATCTCTTGGCGGACCATGTCGACCAGTTCGATCCGGGACAGCTGGAGGAGCTTGATGGCCTGTTGAAGCTGTGGGGTCATCACCAGCTGCTGCGAGAGCTTCAGCTCCTGTCTCAGTTCAAGACCGATCATGCCCCGGTACGCTCCAATCGAATGCCTGCAATGGGGTCCGCCCTTGTTGAACCCTGCATCTTAATTATAAGTTCATATGGCGAACACACAATGTGAAAATGGCATAATCCGGAGGCTTGCCCTCGAAGCGCGCATGTGAGAAAGTGCTCTGCTTGAGAAAACCAGCTTTGGATTTATGTGGTTCAACGCGGAGGAACAAATCAAAATGGGCTCGGAAGATCGTGAAGTAAGAGCGAGGCAATACGAGAAGGCCAAGGCCGTCTACGAGGCTAGAAAAGCAGCTATCGCCGAAAAAGGACTCGACGAGAAGGCCGCCGAGAAGGACGCTATATTGCGGAACCTGGGCGCAAAGTTGAAGAAGGCAAGGGGCCGCGTCAAGGCCATCGAGGCAGCCGAGGCGTATGTCAAAGAGGTCGCCGCAAAGGAAACCAAGATCAAAAAGAAGGATTCCAGGGGCAAGAAGGCAAAAGCTCCGGCGGGTGGCGGCAAGGACGGCAAGGGTGACAAGGGCACCAAGGGCACCAAGGGAAAGAAGAAATAGCCCTTGTTCTTTATCGACACGGCAGGATAGCGACGGTTTCCATTGACGAGCGAAAAGATGTTCGACGGATTTTCATCTGAGGATTTCGATGCATACCTTCCCGAAAAATGGAGCAGCAATGTGTTCACGCTGCCTCGTCGCAAGGTAAAGGACAAGCTCGATTTCATCGGCCGAAGGCTGTTCGAGGAATTCCAGGCTTACGGCCTGGCGCTGAATATGCATCTGTCGGACGATCACCCTTCTTTGTGGAACAAAAAGAAGGTCGACACTCAATGGCTATTCTTTTCTCGTGACGAAGAAGCCCGCAAGAAGCTTGCAGAGATAATCGATACCGAGCGTACGCTGGCTACCACATTGATAGATCCCACGCCGCTATACCGCCATGTGTTTTTGGGGGTTTCCGTCAACCGGGATCATGTAGAGATCGGACTCTGGCTGCACCACGAGGCATGGGTGGATCGCAAAAATCTGACGGCGCTGCTCAAAGACGATGATTTTCGCGCGCGGTTCGACGAGATCAGAGGAGACCTCCCGGAGAATTTCGAGATTGGAGCGGTTGGCGGCGATAGTGTTTCTCTATCGAAGATCAGTACGGAACAGATGGGTGAAATGGTCCTGGAGTTCGAGAAGAAGAAGGGCTGGCTCTTTTTGGGCGTCAGGTTGAAGCGAGATGAGGCGGTGGAGATGGGGGCCGAAATCATCGACAGGATTACGGAGCATTTCACGGCGCTGATTTCGGTGTATGGTTTTGTGGCGTGGGCGCCGTCGAACGACGCGATTTCCGTGGACAGCATAGTTGCCAGGCAAAAGCAGGAGAGAATAGCCACCCAGGCGCGGCACGATCTGGAGCGGGAACAGCGCGAGGAAAGAAGGCGTGAGGAAAAGGAGGAGCGGGTTCGACTGCGCAGGGAAGCAGAGGAACGGGCTCGCGACGATCAGGCGTGGCGTGAGAGGGAGCGGGCTTTCAGGAGGACCCAGGCGGAAAGGGCTGCCGCGCGAATTGCAAGGGAAGGTGAGAGCGATGGGGAAAGTACTGCCCCGGTCGAAAAGGAGACCGCCCCTGTTTCGGTCGAAGCCCATGCAAAGGCCGTCGACGGCCCGGGAGATTCACAGCGCGAAAAGATAGACAGGCCAACCGAGCGACCAGCGCAAGGAGAAAGGCCAAGTGGGGGAGAAGCGAAGTCCCCGCGTGAGTCCGGTCCAGTGAGTACGCCGGCGTCGAAGATTTCCGCGCAACGAAAGGCGGAAATTCAGGTGGGGGATGGCGTCATTGTCCAAAAAGGGTTCCTCAAGGGGCAGTTCGGAATTGTCCAGAACGTCGAGGAAAAAGGGGATCTCAAGATTGTTCTCGGGGCGCTCACAGCACGTGTTTCGTTGCAGGACGTGGAGGGACGTGGTCCTTCCCCCGAGAAGTTGGCTCAAAAAACGAAGAAGCGATGATTTCAGGGTTCGCGCAAGAACAAATTCCCAGATTTGCGGCGCCGAGACGCCGCCTGGCAAGGCACGACGACGAAGGACTGGCAGGGCCAATTCGAGGAGGAGTAACGCAGCCGGGCGGGATGGATCGGCGGTGCAAAATGGGGAGTTGTTTTTTCGCGAGCCCTTAATGCGCTTTTGCCCTATAGTGTTAAACCAATCGTTGGTTGAACGCGGGTTTCCAACAATTTCTCCTTCCCCTCACAGGGGAAGGCCGGGATGGGGTAAACGCCTCTTGAAGGGGATATGAAAAATGACGAGAATCGTTATCGTTGCTGTTGTGGTGCTTTTTGCCATTGGATGTGGTGGATCGAAGGCGGGAGAGGGTGGCTCTGGCGTAAATGGGAAAAGGGGCGGGTCACTCGGGCGTATCGACGCAAACTCCCGGTGCAACGCGGATGGCAAGCGCGAGGTGATGGTAGATCTGAACCAGGACAAGGTTCCCGATGTTCGAAAGGTCTATGCGCCGTCTTCGGATGGGGAGGTCATCGTTTGCAGGGAGGCCGATCTCAATTTTGACGGGCTTAAGGACATTTTCGTGTTCTTCGACGAGAACGGATTACCCAAGCGAGACGAAGTGGACCTGGATTACGACGGCGTGATCGACATTGTGACCACTTACGTGGCCGGCAAGGTCGTCAAACAGGATCTCGATACCAACTCCGACGGGCAGATTGATCGTGTGAGGTTCCTGAAAGATGCGCTTCCCCTGCGGCTCGAGGGAGATACGGACGGGGACGGACGGATCGATTATTGGGAGTATTATGAGGGCGGCAAGCTGATCCGTGTGGGAATGGATACGGACGGGGACGGACGTGCCGACAACTGGAACCGGGACGAACCGGTTGAAGAAGAAGAAGAAGAGGAAAAGGCAGCAGGGGAAGAGGGAGAAGAGGCAGAGGGAGAAAAGGGAGAGGGAGAAGAGGTCGACGAGGAAAACCCCTACGGCGAGTAGTTTTCTTTTCCCGGAGGGCGTTTCTTCCCGCCGGGACATAAACGCAGGCTTCCAACAACTTCCCCTTCCCCTCGCAGGGGAAGGCGGGATGGGGTCAATGACAGACTCAGCCCAGAGGTTGCAAAAGGTGCTCGCGGCTGCGGGCGTGGCGTCGAGACGAAAATCGGAGGAGATTATCGTCGAGGGGCGCGTTCGCGTGAACGGATCCATCGTGACCGAGCTGGGAACCAAGGTGAATCCGGCCAGGGATCGGATCGAGGTGGACGGCAAGACCATCTCCGGCGAGGGCGTGGTTGTTCTGCTCCTCAACAAGCCGCGTGGCGTCGTGAGCACGGCTAGCGATCCCGAAGGTCGGGAGACAGTTGTGGATCTGGTCGGGAAGGTCAAGGCGCGGCTGTTTCCGGTGGGGAGGCTGGACTACGGCACCTCCGGAGCCCTGTTGATGACCAACGACGGGGAGCTCGCCTACGCCCTTACTCACCCCAAGTTCGGAGTGGAGAAGACATATCTCGTCAAGTTGCACGGGCAGGTGAGCGAGAAGATCTTGAGCAGCTGGCGCAAGGGCGTCAAGCTGGATGACGGGGATGTCACCCAACCGGCCACAGAGGTTTTCCGTGTGGAGGAGTCCGACGGGTACACCTGGGTGCGGGTAACAATCAAGGAAGGCCGAAACCGCCAGATACGCCGCATGGCCGAGGCGAGCGGGTTGCTCGTCAGCAAGTTGAAGCGGATTTCGTTCGCCGGCATCACCATTGAGGGAGTGCCCATCGGCAAGTACCGGGAATTGACTTCCAGGGAGCTTTACCGCCTCAAAAGGGATCACGTCACACCCGCAAAACGGGCCAGGGTAAAATCGACACCAAAAGGTTGACTAGCTGTATTCCCCTTTCTATAAGACCTATCGTTGTTGCGGGGTGGAGCAGTCTGGTAGCTCGTCGGGCTCATAACCCGAAGGTCATCGGTTCAAATCCGGTCCCCGCTACCAATCGAAGGGCTCGGAATCATTTGGTTCCGGGCCTTTCTTTTTCTAGCCCAGAGAGTTGGCGCTGGCTCTCGTGGACTCCTGGTGGACTCTTCGTCTCTATTTCGCACTGGCGGCGTGGGGCGGAGATGCGGGTCTCAATGTCTCTACCAACCGCAACTGGGCCTCTGAACCCGTATGAGCGTACTTGTGTGTCGAGGCCTCTGAACGGTGGCCAAGTTGAGCCTGGATAACCTTGATGGCTGTGCCTCCCCAAAATTCATCGCGTCGACCAGACTCGCCAGAATAGACGATCCTTGCCTCCATCAACCGGCCTGAGGCGGGCGAATTCCGTTTCGGGAATGCCCGGAGCGCGCGTTTTTCAAGTCAGCGGACGGATCGGTGTGTTGATTCTTCAATGAGAATCGACCATCGCGGCCGCTATCTACGCGGCTCTCCGCGTGTACCGGTGGTGCAATCCGCCGAGGATTGGGATTTTTCGGACATTGCCGAGTTCCGGAGGCTCGACAGCCCGATGGACTGGTGAATCTCGGCCGAGCGACAAGTGAGTACGAAAGGAATTGTAATAATCGATATACTCACGAAGCACCCGTCGAAGATGGCTCTCGCCGAAGACGATGACGTGGTCAGTGCACTCCCTGCGAATGGAGCCGATGACGCGTTCGCAGATGGCGTTTATCTTTGGGGCCTTTCTGGCGGTGACAATGCGTCGGATTCCCATTCCGTCGACGCGTCGCTTGAACTTCTTTCCGTAGATGCTGTCGCGGTCGTGGATGAGAAATTCCGGTGCGGAGTCGTAGGGGAAAGCTTCCACTATCTGTTGGCCGGCCCACTCCGAAGAGGGGTTCGACGTTACGTTGAAGTGGAGGATCTTCCGGCGGTCGTGGGATAAGATGACGAAGACGAAGAGCAGACGGAAGGTGATGGTCGGCACGACGAAGAAATCGCAGGCGCAGATGGCCTTGGATTGGTTTCTCAGAAAGGACCTCCAGGTCGGGGACGGCGGCTTTCGTGCGCGTATCATGTAACGTTCCACCGTAGTCTGCGCCACGAAGATGCCCAACTTCTCCAGCTCGCCTAGTATTCTAGGAGATCCCCAGCGCGGATTCTCACGGCTGATCTGCCGGATGAGGTTTCGAGTCTCGAGGGGAGTCTTTGTTCGACCTGGTCCACGGCTCTTCCACCGCCAAAGGGCCTTGAACCCTCTTCGATGCCAGGCGACCACGGTTTCCGGCTTGACGATGACACAACAATTGGACCATCGGTTCCAGACCCGGCAGAGAAATGACCAGAAGATCCGATCAGCGTTTCCTATTCTTGGACGCTCGACCGAGCGCCGCAGGACATTGAGCTGTTGGCGCAGAGCAAGGTTCTCAATAATCAAGTTTTCTCTTGAGCGAAACAACGATCATGAGAACCAGGCGATGAGCTTGAAGAGTAGGCTACCCATCGATCCACTGTCTCTATTCATCGAACATGGATCAACGTTCAGACAAACAGAGGGCTGGTGATGCCGCTCGGCGAAAATGATGTGATTACGGCGCGTACGGATTTTGGGGAGGCACAACTGCCTGACCATGCTCTCGGATGGCTTGAAACACCGCAACCTCGAAGACGAGATCTCTCAGTTGGATGTGGCCGAGCTGTTGGCCATGGCCTATGGACTCTAATTGGTATTGACCACGAGGTCGATCGGAGTGCCTTTTTTGGCCGAGGTTTCTGCCTTGGGGTTCTGCGATAACACCACGCCTG
>SDBV01007199.1_pt1 | contig 15266 bp, 23 predicted proteins | sample 2277081 | NCBI WGS metagenome assembly SDBV01 (sample SAMN10402039, study PRJNA504765) | marine sediment metagenome | isolation source: marine sediment core GS10_PC15, 223 cmbsf | place: Arctic Ocean: Southern Knipovich Ridge | collected 2010
CCGCCAGCCCGAAGATCGCCATGAAGGCGAAGAACCGGTTGCGCAGGAAGAGCGTCAGGTCCTTCCGGACGAGCGCCCTGATTATCAGCCAGCTCATCAGGCAAGCCCCCGGCCGGTCATCTTGATGAAGATGTCCTCGAGGCTGGCTTCCTCGCTGTGTACGGTGACTACCTCCTCCTCGCTGAACAGCTTCTGGATGGCCTCGGCCGTCTCCGGCTGGTCGAGGATGATCTCGCGGTTCACCAGCTTGCCGTCGTCGTTGACTTCGGCGTTGAGGGCGCGCCGGCCGTGCTGCTGCTTGAGGTTGTGCGGCGTGTCCATGGCGACGATCTTCCCCTGGTTGATGAAGGCCACCCGGTCGGACAGCTTGTCCGCTTCGAGCATGTCGTGGGTTGTCAGGAAGACGGTCGCGCCGCGGTCGCGCTCTTCCAGGATTACCCGGCGGATGTTCTCCGCCGATGCCGGGTCGAGGCCGTCGGTCGGCTCGTCGAGGAACAGGATGCTCGGCCGGTTGACCAGCGCCCGGGCGACCATCAGCCGCTGCTTCATTCCTTTGGAATAGGTCTCGACACGGTCTTTCTCGCGACCCGCCAGGCCGACTTTGTCCAGCAGGGGAGCCGGGTCGAACCGCTTGATCCCGAAAAGACGGGCGAACAGTTTCAGGTTCTCCTCGGCGCTCATCTTTTCATAGAGGTTGGTCAGCTCGAAGCAGACGCCGATCTCTGCCTGGACCTTCTCCGGGTCGCGGGCGACGTCGATCCCGAGCAGCGTCGCCTTGCCGCCCTTGGGCGGCAACTCGCCGCTCAGCATCTTGACGGTGGTTGACTTTCCGGCGCCGTTGGGACCGAGGAAACCGAGGATCTCGCCGGCGGCCACCGTGAAACTGATTGCATCCACTGCCAGCAGATCACCGTAGCGGTAGGTCAGTTCGGTGGCAACTATCGCGTCTTCAGCCATGACAACTCCTTTCCGGTACCCCTCGTGTCGCCCGGTGGACGCGGGCGTGTACGATTTATACTCATATTATGCAACTAATCCGCCGGACCTGCTGTCGGTGACTGGCGCTGTGCTATAATCGGGCCATGAAGAGAGAATTGATGGACATCCTCGTCTGCCCCGTCTGCAAGGGCGACCTCGAGCTGACGGTCGACGAGGAGAACGACCGGGAGATCGTCACCGGCAGCCTGTTCTGCGCCGCCTGCAACGTCCGTTATCCAATCACGGAGACGATTCCCAACCTGCTGCCGCCTGAATAACCCCATCTCCCCTTCGGGCGAGTCTTTGGCAGTGTCGCCCGGAGCTAGTCTTGGCTAGCTCCCCGAACCGCTCTCTCTACCGGCGATCGGGGCTCTCTCAGGCGGGAGCCATGAGGGGCGCAGCCCCTCATAACAAACTATCTCCCCTTCCCCAGCGGGGAAGGGGATTAAGGGGTTGGAGGACTTCTACTCCCCGTCGGGGCTGTAGGCCGCCGAGCTTTCCGCCGAACCTCGGGGTTCCCTCAGATACCGTCCCCCCCCCTCTTCCTGGAAAAGTGGGAGAGTCCAGACGGGCGATGCCCTTTTGGCGGGAGTTTGAGGGGCGGAGCCCCTCATAACAAGTTGTCTCCCCTTCCCCAGCGGGGAAGGGGATTAAGGGGTTGGGGGGCTTCTACTCCCCGTCCGGACTGTAGGTCGCCGAGCTTTCCGGCGACTCCCACACCTCGACCGACGCCAGCGCTACCGGCGCCTCTGCCAGCCTCGTCTCCATCCGCCGGTAGATTGTCTCGGCGATATTCTCTGAGGAAGGGTTGATCTCGTCGAACGGCGCCACGTTATTGAGACAGGCGTGGTCGTAGTCGGCCACGATCTCGCCGAGCTGTTCCTTGAGCAGGCTGAAGTCGTAGGCGAGGCCAATATCGTCAAGTTTGGACGCCGTCACCCGGGCGGCTACCCGGAAGCGGTGCCCGTGTAGCGCCTCGCATTTCCCCCCGTAGCCGCGGAGAAAGTGAGCCGCGTCGAAATGCTGCTCGACCGATATCCGGTACATCGCCGGCGCTAGTCCTCCTTCAGCTTGAGAACGCCCTGAATGCCGGTCTTTAGCGCCGCCAGCAACTGGCTGATCGTCTTGCCGGTGATCGGGTCAACCAGGCCAGGGGCGATCTCGGCCAGCGGGATGAGGACGAAGGCCCGCTCCAGCAGCCGCGGGTGAGGAATCACCAGCTTCGGCGTCTCCATGACGAGGTCGCCGTAGAAGAGGATGTCAATGTCGATCGGGCGCGGGGAGTTCGGCTTGCCCGGTACCCGGCCCATCTTGGACTCGATTCCCTTGACCAGCGTCAGCAGCCCGATCGGCTCCAGCCGCGTGCTGATGCCGCATACCAGGTTGAGGAACCGCGGCTGATCGGGGTTCTCGGCCGGCTCGGTGTCGTAAGTCGACGAGACCGGATCGACCTTGACCCGCTGTCCGAGCAGTTCCAGGGCGCGGTCGAGGTTGTCGCCCCGGTCGCCCATGTTCGATCCCAGCCCGAGGTAGGCGGCCACCGCTGCCATTTTCCCCCTCCGTTACCCGAGCCGAAGCATGCTTGTCGCATTATAGCATAGCGGAGCAAAGCTCTTGTGGAAATGAGGGGTCGCACCGTGTTAAAATCGCCTTCGACCAGGAGGCACCAGTGACGGACAATCAACCGGACGCACTATTCAAGAAGACGGTCACCCTGGCCTGGGGCGGCCGCGTTCTCAGTTTCCGCGTCGCCCAGGACCTCTTCAGCAGCCATCGGGTCGACGTCGGCAGCGGTTTCCTTCTGCGGACGCTGGCTGAGTTCCACCCCGGCCCGTTCGACAAGGTCCTCGACCTCGGCTGCGGCTACGGGCCGATCGGCCTGGCGCTCCGGAGCACCTCCCAGGAGAGCCGCGTACATCTGGTGGACCGCGACGCCCTCGCCGTCGACTACGCGCGCCAGAACGCCACCATCAACAGTCTCGATGGCGTCGCAGTCTACGGCAGCCTCGGCTACGACGACGTTTCGGCGCGCGACTTCGACCTGATCGCCGCCAACATCCCCGGTAAGGCCGGGGAGACCGTCATCGCCTCCTTTCTTGAAGACGCCGCCTGCTACCTCCGGCCCGGCGGCCTGGTGGCCGTCGTCGTCGTCTCACCCCTCGCGCCCCTTCTCGCCGGCATCCTCGATGCCAACCCTGAAATCGAGGTCGTCCTCACCAGGAGCCGCTCCGGCCACGCCGCCTTCCTCTACCGCTTCACCTCCGGTAACGCCGGCCGCGAAGCGACAAGTGCCTTCGAGCGCGGTGTCTATGACCGGGGCGAAGCGGTGTTTGATTTCGACGGCCTGGAGTACTCGCTGTCGACGGCGCGCGGCCTGCCTGAGTTCGACTCCCGCAGTTTTCACACTGAGCTCCTGCTCGAAGGTCTGTGCGGACTTGATTCCTCTGGAATCAAGTCCGCCGTCGTCTTCAACCCCGGTGTCGGGCACCTGCCCGTCGTCCTCTTGCGGATGCTGGACCCGGAGGGCATCGCCCTCGTCGATCGTGATTTATTGAGTCTGCGCTACTCTGAGAAGAACCTGACACGGAACGGTTGCCCCGGCGAGCGCGTTACCCTGTCACACTGCGTGGGCATCGTCCCTGAGGATGGCGAGTCGGCTGACCGCGTCGGCGGCCCGACCGACGTCATCATCGGCGTGCTGCCGGAGAAGGCCGGCCCCGGCTGGATGAGCCTGATGGCCGATCAGGCGACCGGGCGGCTCGTCGAGGGCGGCTTGCTGATGGTTTCCGGCCGCTCGACCGATATCACCCGCTTCGCCGCTGTCGTCGAGGTCGGCGGCCGGCTCAAGGTCACCGAACGCAAGCGCTGGAAAGGCCGGAGCCGCCTCGTCCTGCGCCGTCGCTAGCAGGTCGCCCGGGTTCAGGCGGGGGGCAGCTGCAGGAGTTCCTCGGCGTCGTCCGGCTGCACCGTATCCTCGGCGACACGGTTGGCGCTCTGGGCACGGCACCGTCTGCAACGGTGGATGATCTGAAGGCCCTTGCCGCCCTTGTGTGTCAGCCCGGTGGGTGACATCAGACCGCCGCATTCGTCGCGCCGGTCGCCGGGCGTCACGTCAACGTGCTTGGAGAACAGGCAGAACGGACAGTGGTTGCGGTAGCTGCCGTTGCTCAGCGGCAGCACCTCGCGGTCGCAATTCTCACAGGTGAACGCGGTGTTCTCTTCTTCTCTCCCCATGTCCCTCTCTTGACGAATTGTACCACTTGCCGCCCGGTGTTTCGCCGCCACGCGGCGGCCACGCCTCAGATTCTCTCCGAAGTGTGTTGACATCGCGTTCGGGATTGTGATATTATTGCTATTTGTGCATTCTGATCCGGTCGATAGCTAGCAGAACAGTCACTCAGGCTCGGTTGTTACTGCCATCTTCCTCGAATGGATGAGCGTCTGCTCATCCATTTTGATTGTTGTGTACAGGAGAACATAAATTGCCGACGATTAATCAACTCGTCAGGAAGGGTCGCAAACGGACCGCTGAGAAGTCGCGGACGCCGGCCCTGCACTACGTCTACAACGCCCTGAAGAACCGCATGGTCTGGGGAGACGGCTCGCCGCAGAAGCGCGGCGTCTGTGTGCAGGTCAAGACGACCACTCCCAAGAAACCGAACTCGGCGCTGCGTAAGATCGCCAGGGTGAGGCTGACCAACGGCATGGAAGTGACCGCTTACATCCCCGGCGAGGGACACGAACTCCAGGAGCACTCGGTGGTGCTCATCCGCGGCGGCCGTGTCAAGGACCTGCCGGGTGTTCGCTACCACGTTGTCCGCGGCACGCTCGACGCCGAGGGCGTCGTCGGCCGCCGCCGGGGACGCAGCAAGTACGGCGTCAAGCGACCCAAGAAGTCCGGTAACGAGTAGGGGGACCAATGCCAAGGCGTGCCCGAGCCATCAAACGACCGCTGATACGGCCTGATGCCCGTTATCAGAGCCTCATGCTCTCTAGGCTGATCAATAAGGTGATGCTCTGCGGCAAGAAGAGTACCGCCGAGCGAATCGTCTACCGGGCTCTCGATATACTGGAACGGCAGGGCTCCAACTCCCCGTTGACGGACACGGAGCAGGCCATCAGGAACTCAACCCCCCAACTCAAGGTCAAGTCACGTCGGGTTGGGGGCGCCACTTACCAGGTGCCGATCGAAGTCAGTCCCAAGGTGGGTCTGTCACTGGCGTTGCGCTGGCTGGTGGAGTCCGCCAGAAAGCGGACCGGCAAGTCGATGGCGGAACAACTGGCCGGTGAACTCAGTGACGCCTCGAAAGGGCAGGGTGTCACCGTTAAGAAGCGTGACGATACCCATCGGATGGCCGACGCCAACCGAGCCTTTGCCCATTATCGATGGTGAGGTGATCCACTATTATCTCCGGTACGCGTACTACAACAAAGGGTAATACTATGTCCCAACGTTTCCCGCTCGACGGGATACGCAATATGGCTATCATCGCCCATATCGATGCCGGCAAGACGACCGTCACCGAGCGGATTCTCTATGACACCGGCCAGACCTACAAGATCGGCCGGGTCGACGACGGCACCACCGTCATGGACTGGATGGAACAGGAACGGGAACGCGGTATCACGATCACTGCCGCCGCCGTCACCTGCCACTGGCGGGAGCACCGCATCAACATCATCGACACCCCCGGCCACGTCGATTTCACCGCCGAGGTTGAGCGCTGTCTTCGCGTCCTCGACGGCGGGGTCGTCCTCTTCGACGGCGTCGCCGGCGTCGAGGCACAGTCGGAGACCGTCTGGCGCCAGGCCGACCGCTATCGCGTGCCGCGCATCTGTTTCGTCAACAAGATGGAGCGGGCCGGCGCCGATTTCGACCGCACCGTCGGCATGATACGTGAGCGGCTCCAGGCCAACCCGCTGCCGGTGCAGTTGCCCCTGGGCAACGAGTCCGACTTCTATGGTGTCGTCGACCTTATTACCAACAAGGCATGGCGCTTCGCCGACGATGACGACGCCTTCGCGGAAGAGATCGCCATTCCCGAAGCGGTCAGTGACCGGTGCCGGGAACTGCGCCGTGCGCTGATCGAGGCGATGGCCGAAGTCGACGACCACATTCTGGTGGCTTTTCTCGAGGGTGACGAAGTAAGCACTGACGAACTGCGCCAGGCGGTGCGACGGGCAACTCTGGCGGACAAGGTCGTCCCCGTGCTCTGCGGCAGCGCCCTGCGCAACATGGGCGTCCGGATGCTGCTCGACGCCGTCATCGATTACCTGCCGTCGCCGGTGGACATGCCCCCGGTCCGGGCGGTCGACACCAAGGCCGGCGGCGAGGTTACCCGCCCCGCCAGTGACGACGCCCCGTTTTCGGCGCTGGCTTTCAAGGTGGTCACCGACCCCTTCGTCGGTCGGCTTGTCTACTTCCGCGTCTACTCCGGCCATGTCAAGGTCGGCGCCCAGGTCTACAACTCGACGAAGGATACTACCGAGCGTATCGGCCGGCTGCTGCTGATGCAGGCCAACCGCCGCGAGGAAGTCGATACCGCCGACACCGGCGCCATCATCGCCACCCTCGGCCTGAAGAATACCTTTACCGGAGATACCCTCTGCACGGCCACCCAGCCGGTCCTGCTCGAATCGATCCGCTTCCCGGAACCGGTTATCTCGATCGCCATCGAGCCCCGTACCCGGGCCGACCAGGACAAGATGGGCGACGCCCTGCGCAAGCTGACCGAGGAAGACCCTACCTTCAAGGTCAATTTCAACGATGAGACCGGCCAGACGGTTGTCGCCGGGATGGGCGAGCTTCACCTCGAGGTCATCGTCAACCGCCTGCTCTCCGAGTTCGGCGTCGCCGCCAAGGTGGGCAAGCCGCGGGTCGCCTATAAAGAGACGGTCACCCAGGCCGTCACCGCCGAGGGCAGATTCGTCCGCCAGACCGGCGGCCACGGACAGTTCGGCCATGTCGTCATCGAGATGGAACCGATGGAGCGTGGCGGCGGCTTCGAGTTCGTCAACAAGATTCGTGGGGCGGCGATACCCCGCCAGTTCATCGGGCCGACCGAGATGGGCATCAAGGAAGCGATGGCGACCGGCGTGCTCGCCGGTTACCCGATGGTCGATATCAAGGTAACCCTCACCGACGGTACTTACCACGAGGTCGATTCCTCTGAAATTGCCTTCCGCATGGCCGGCTCGATTGCCTTTAAGGACGCCGTTCGCCGCGCGCGAGCGGTTCTCCTCGAGCCCGTGATGAAACTGGAGATCGTTACCCCCAAGGAGTTCCTCGGGGACATCATCGGCGACGTCAGCGCCCGTCGGGGCCAGATCGAACTGATCGAAACGCACGGCGAGACGTGCATCGTTCAGGCCCTCGTGCCGCTGTCCGAGACGTTCGGATACGCCACCAGCCTCCGGTCGCAGACCCAGGGCCGGGCGACCCACTCCCTGGAGTTCTATGCCTACGTGGCGTTGCCGGCCGCAATGGCGGACCAGATTATGGATAAGGTAGGATTTACCGCTCATGCCTAAACACAAGATTCGCATCAAGCTCAAGGGATTCGACCACCGGATCATCGACCAGTCGGCGCGACAGATAGTGGAGACCGTCGAGCAGACCGGCGCCGTCGTCGTCGGGCCGATACCGCTGCCGACCCACATCAAGAAGTTCAGCGTTATCCGCTCGCCCTTCATTGACAAGGACTCCCAGGAACAGTTCGAAATCAGGACGCACAAGCGCCTGATCGACATCGTGGAAACGACTTCGAAGACGATCGACTCTCTGACCAAGCTCACCCTGCCGTCGGGTGTCGAACTCGATATCAAGCTGTAGCGGAGCGGTTCGGGACGGGAAATGATACCAGGGATTGTCGGTAAAAAGCTCGGAATGAGCCAGATATTCACCGAGGACGGCCGGGCCGAGCCGGTGACCGCCGTGCAGGCTGGTCCGTGCGCGGTGATTCAGGTCAAGACGAAAGACACCGACGGCTACAACGCCGTCCAGCTCGGTTTCGGTGAGGCCAAACGGCTGAAGTTGCCGCAGAAGGGGCACCTCAAGGGAAACGGTAACTTCCGCCACCTGCGCGAGTTTCGTGTCGACGATGTCGAGTCCGTTCAGGTCGGCGACCTCGTCGACGTCAGCCAGTTCGAGGTCGGTGATTTCGTCGATATCACCGGCGTGTCGCGGGGCAAGGGCTTCGCCGGCGTCGTCAAACGGCATCATTTCGCCGGCGGCCCGAAGACCCATGGCCAGTCAGACCGGCACCGGGCGCCGGGTTCCATCGGCGCCGGGACGAGTCCCGGACGGGTCTTCAAGGGGACCAAAATGGCCGGCCGGATGGGCGGCGAAAGGGTGACCGTGCGCCACCTGATGGTTTGCCGCGCCGATGTCGAACGTAATCTCCTCTTCGTCAGGGGGGCCGTGCCCGGAGTTGATAACGGCCTGTTGCTTATCAAGAAATCCGGCAAAGGAAAGAAGTAGTCAGATGAAGGCTCCTGTCCACAACCTGGCCGGCGAGGTAGTCGATAACATCGAGATCAGCGAGAGCGTTTTCGACGTGCCGTTCAACGAGGCGGTCGTTCACCAGGCGTTTGTTCGCCAGCGGGCCAACGCCCGGCAGGGGTCAGCCAGCACCAAGACGCGTGGTCAGGTTTCCGGCAGTGGGCGCAAGCTGTTCCGCCAGAAGGGGACCGGCAATGCCCGCGCCGGCACCGTCAAGTCACCGCTGCGTCGCGGCGGCGGGATTACCTTCGGCCCGCATCCGAGGAGCTACCGGCAGGCGATTCCGAAGAAGATGCGGCGGCTGGCGTTGCGTTGCGCCCTCTCCGCCAAACTGAGGGACGGCGAGATGACGTTTGTCGAGCCGTTTGAGTTTGACGAGCCCAAGACCGGTCGGATGGCCGGTATCATGGCAGCCCTCAAGATAGACAAGTCGGTCCTGCTCGTCACCGGCGAGGCGAAAGCCATCGTCGCCAAGTCGGCGCGTAATCTGCCGGGGGTGAAGATCAGTCCTGCCAATCTGCTCAACGTCGTCGATGTTCTCTCGGCGAAACGGCTGGTGATGGAAGTCGCCGCCGTCCGCAAGGCGGAGGAACTCTGGGGCGGTGGAAACGCCGCCAGTGACGCCGCCGTCGCCGCTGCTGCCGCTGATACCGACATCGACACCAGCGCCGATGACACCACTGGCGAGGCGGCCTGATGCATCTCTACGAAGTCTTGCGCCGGCCGCTGGTGACCGAGAAGAACGCCATCATGCAGATGGCGGGCAAGTACGCCTTCGAGGTGGCCAAGGGGTCCACCAAGCCGCAGATAAAGCAGGCCGTTGAGACGGCTTTCAACGTAAAGGTGAGGGCCGTTAACGTCATGACCGTCCATGGAAAAGAGCGCCGCATGGGGAGACGGCACGTCCGGAGCTCCCCCTGGCGCAAGGCGATTGTCTCTCTCCAGGCAGGGGACAAGATCGAGTTGTTTGAGAATGTGTAGTAATGTCTGGTTCTGAATGGGGGAAGCTCGAAGGGGCGCAGCCCCTTCGAAAACCCACCTCCCCCTCTCCTTTGAAGGAGAGGGGGATTGAGGGGGAGAGGTTGTACAACCGGGGGGCCACGATAGCTCAGATGGTGCTGAGGGACAACGTGGACCGAAACCATAGAGAAGGTAACTGGCCATGCCTCTAAAGCAGTTCAAACCAACCTCGCCCGGACGCCGGTCAATGTCCGGCTACACGTTCGAGGAAATAACCAAGACGAGGCCGGAGAAGTCGTTGCTGCGGCCGCTGAAGAAGAAGGCGGGGCGCAACAACCAGGGACGCATCACCGTACGCCACCGGGCCGGTGGCGCCAAGCGGCGTCTCCGAATCATTGATTTCAAGCGCGACAAGATCGGCATTCCCGGTAAAGTTAACGCGATCGAGTATGATCCCAATCGCTCGGCGCGGATCGCCCTCATCTTCTACGTCGATGGCGAGAAGCGCTATATCGTGGCCCCGGTGGGGTTGAAGGTGGGCGATACCATCCAGTCGGGCGAAGGCGCCGAGATCAAACCGGGCAACAACATGCCGCTCAAAGCCATGCCGACCGGTACAATGATCCACAATATCGAGATGAACAAGGGCAAGGGCGGCCAACTGGTGCGCAGCGCCGGCAACTCGGCGCAGCTGCTCGCCAAGGAAGGCGATCTGGCCCATGTCCGCCTGCCCTCCGGCGAGGTCCGGCTGATTCGCAGCGAATGCTCGGCGACTATCGGCCAGGTCGGCAACCCGGAGCATCAGGGCATCAACCTCGGCAAGGCCGGCCGCAAGCGCTGGATGGGATGGCGGCCGACGGTGCGCGGTTCGGCGATGTCGCCTCGCGATCATCCGCACGGCGGCGGCGAGGGCCGGAGCCCGATCGGGATGCCGGGACCGAAGACCCCGTGGGGTAAGCCGGCACTCGGCTATCGGACGCGGAAGAAGAAGTCGTCGGACAAGATGATAATTAGACGGCGAGGGAAGAAGTAGATTGTCAAGGTCGATCAAGAAGGGACCGGCGCTGGACCCGAAGCTGATTCGCAGGGTGGAGGCCGCCAGTCGTTCCGACACAAGAGTCGTCATCAAGACGTGGTCGCGTTGGTGCACCATCGTTCCCGAGATGGTCGGACTGACCATCGGCGTCCATGACGGACGGCGTCACGTGCCGATCTACGTCACCGAGAACATGGTAGGTCACAAGTTGGGTGAGTTCGCTCCCACCCGGACGTTCCGCGGGCACTCGGCCAAGGCGGAGACAGTCGTCCAGCGGAAGCGGAGCTAGCCGGGGCAGGATAGAAGAAGTGCAGGTCAAGACCGTTGCCAAGAATGTTGGAGTATCGGCCCACAAGATGCGGCTGATAGTTGACATGGTGCGTGGTAAGCCGGTTGCTGAGGCGCTAACGCTGCTTCGCTTCGCGCCGACACCCAACTCCCGCATCGTCGCCAAGGCGGTAAAGACGGCTGCGGCCGACGCCGAGAGCCTCTACCAGATACCGGTGTCGGCTTTGAAGATAGACACCATCATGGCAGACGAAGCGGTGACGCTGAAGCGTTTTCGCGCCGGCGCCCGGCATCGGGTCAACCCGGTACTGAGACGCTCGAGCCATATCACCGTCATAGTCGGTGATGGGGAGGCTTAATGGGACATAAGGTTCACCCGGTTGGGTTCAGGCTTGGTGTTATCCGTGATTGGGATGCCAAGTGGTACTCCGACAAGCATTACAAGGAGTACCTGCTGGAGGACATCAAGCTGCGGGACACCATTCGGACGACTCATCCTGAGGCCGGAGTTTCTACGATCGAGATCGACCGTCAGGCGAATAACGTGTCACTGACGGTCCACACCGCCCGGCCCGGCATCCTGATCGGACGTGGCGGACAGCGCGTCGACGAACTGCGCGCCAGCCTTGAGAAACTGACCGGTAAGCGGGTGCAACTGAACATACGCGAAGTTCCCCAGCCGGAACTCGATGCCTATCTGGTCGCCCGTAACGTGGCCGATCAGATGGAGCGCCGCATCTCCTACCGGCGGGTGTTGAAACAGTCCTTGCAGCGTTCCATCCAGGCCGGTGCCAGAGGCATGAAGATAAGCGTTGGCGGTCGGCTGGATGGGGCGGAGATCGCCCGGCGGATAACGATGCACGAAGGTCAGGTTCCGCTGCACACCCTTCGCGCCGATATCGACTACGGCTTCGCCGAAGCCCGCACCGCGATGGGACGCATCGGCGTCAAGGTCTGGCTCTACAAGGGTGACATCCTGCCGGCTACCAGGGAAGAAGAGTTGGAAGAGATGGCCGCCGACATGGCACTCGGTATTGCCGCTGAGACGGACGTCGATGCCGAGGCGGGCGAAGAAGCGGTCGCCGTTGACGAAGCGGTCGCCGTTGACGAAGCGGTGGCGGAAGTCGCCGTTGACGCCGTTGCCGATGAGACCGAAGAGCCTGCGGAGAAACCGGCCCCGAAGAAGCGCGCCACCAGGAAGAAGGCCGTTGAAGCGGAAGCTGAAGTGGTCGGAAAGCCCGCCCCGAAGAAACGCGCTACCAAGAAGAAGGCCGCTGAAGCGGAAGCTGAAGTGGTCGAAAAGCCTGCCCCGAAGAAGCGTGCCACCAGGAAGAAGACAGTTGAGGCGGAAGCTGAAGTCGTTGAGAAACCGGCCCCGAAGAAGCGCGCTATCAGGAAGAAGGTCACTGCTGAGGCAGAGGTAGTTGAAGCCGGGACGGACAAGCCCAAGGTAACCAAGGCCAAAGTAACCAAGGTCAAGGTAACCAAAGCCAAGGTAACCAAAGCCAAGGTAACTAAGGCCAAGGTAACCAAGCCAAAGGAAGCCAAGGCCAAGGTAACCAAGCCAAAGGAAGCCAAGGCCAAGGTAACCAAGGCCAAGGCGACCAAGCCAAAGATAACGGCGGCAAAGAAGGCCGCGCCTAAGGCGGCGGGAGACAGTGATGCTCCAGCCTAAGAGAGTAAGGTATCGCAAGGTCCACAAGGGACGCCGTGGCGGCAAGGCGGTCACCGGTAACACGGTGGCTTTCGGCGAGTTCGGCCTTGAAGCCGGTGAGGCGTCCTGGGTAACCGCCCGTCAGATCGAGGCGGCGCGCCGTGCCATGACGCATCATGTCAAACGCGGCGGCAAGATATGGATCCGCATCTTCCCGGACAAGTCGGTCACCAAGAAGGCCGCCGAGACCCGCATGGGCTCCGGTAAAGGCGCCCCCGACCACTGGGTGGCGGTCGTCAAGCCGGGCAGGATCATGTTCGAGATGGCTGGCCTCCCTGAGGACATCGCCAAGGAAGCGATGCGTCTGGCGGCGCACAAGCTTCCGCTGCGGACCCGCTTCGTGACGCGGCACACGCACGGCATCCCGGTCAATCTCAGCGGCAGGGAGTTGGTTAAGGTTGAAGACTGAAGAGATCAGGGCGCTCAGCCAGGAGGAACTGGCTAAGCAACTGGAGACGGCTCACCGCGAGATGTTCGACCTGCGTTTCCGCTCGGCCGCCAAGCAATTGGTGAACCACCGCGAGATTCCCCGGATGAGGCGGACGATCGCCCGGATGAAGACGATAATCAAGGAGCGCGAACTGGCTGATGGCGAAGCGCAAGAGTAAGGTAGGCCGCGTTGTAAGCAACGCGATGGAAAAGACCGCCGTGGTCGCGGTGGAGACCTTCCGTAAGCATCCGCTGTATCGGAAGAATGTTCGCCGTATTACCCGTTACAAGGTCCACGACGAGAACAACGAGTGCAGCCTCGGTGACGTCGTCAAGATGGTGGAGACGCGCCCGCTCTCGCGGGAGAAGCGCTGGCGCCTCGCCGAGATCGTCACTCGCGGCCTCGTCATTGAGGTTCAGCCCGCGGAGATCGAGCCGGCGCAGGAGGAGCTCGCTCCCCCGCCCGTCGTCCCCGAAGTGACCGTGAAGGCGGAGGCGGAGGCCGAACCGGTGGAAGCCGAGGTTGTCGCGGAAGCGGAACCGGAAGCCGAACCTGAACCGGAACCTGAACCGGAGCCGGAACCGGAAGCCGAACCTGAACCCGAGCCTGAGCCCGAGCCCGAACCGGAGCCGGAACCTGAACCCGAGCCGGAGGCCGAGGTCGTCGCCGAAGAAACCGTGACGGCGGAAGCGGAACCGGAGGCCGAGGCGGTCACCGAAGAGACAGTGACGGCGGAAGCGGAACCGGAAGCGGAGGCCGAGACGGTCGCCGAGGAGACAGTGACGGCGGAAGCGGAACCGGAGGCGGAGGTCGAGACGGTCGCCGAGGAGACAGTGACGGCGGAAGCGGAACCGGAGGCGGAGGCCGAGACGGTCGCCGAGGAGACAGTGACGGCGGAAGCGGAACCGGAAGCGGAGGCCGAGACGGTCGCCGAGGAGACAGTGACGGCGGAAGCGGAACCGGAAGCGGAGGCCGAGCCCGAACCGGAGTCGGAACCGGAAGCCGAGGCCGTTTCTGATGAAGCGGACGCGAAAACAGATAGCGAAGACAGTTCCGAGGATAAGAAGAAGTGATTCAGCGACTCACCAGAATGAAGGTGGCCGATAACACCGGCGCCCGCCAGTTGATGTGTATCGGCATCATCGGCGGCAGCGGTCGGAAGTACGCCCACATCGGCGATGTCATCGTCGGCTCGATCAAGCGGGCGATTCCCGGCGCCTCGGTCAAGGGCGGCGAGGTTGTCAGGGCGGTCATCGTCCGTACCGCCAAGGGCTACCGGCGTCCCGACGGCTCCTACATCAAGTTCGACGAAAACGCCGCCGTGCTTCTCTCTGACAAGAACAACCCGCGCGGCACGCGGATATTCGGCCCGGTGGCCAGAGAGCTTCGTGACAAAAACTACACCAAGATTATCTCTCTGGCGCCGGAGGTACTGTGAAGATCAGGAAAGGCGATGAGGTGCTGGTGATCGCCGGCAAGGACCGGGGGAAGAAGGGCAAGGTGCGCTTTGTCTTCAACAAGAAGAACCGGGTGCTCGTCGAAGGAGTCAACTTCATCAAGACGCACAGCCGCGCCGGCGCCCAGGTCAGGCAGAAAGGCCTGATCGAGCGAGAGGTGCCGTTCAACGTCACCAACGTGATGCTATTGTGCACCCAGTGCAAGAGCCCGGCGCGCATCGGTTCGAAGGTGCTGGAGGACGGCCGTCGGGTGCGGATCTGCCGGTCGTGCAGTGAGGTTATCGACTAGAATGACCGGACTGAGAAAACGTTATCGGGAAGAGATCGTTCCCCGTCTGATGGAAGCCGGAGGCTATTCCAACGTGATGCAGGCCCCGCGCCTCGAGAAAGTGGTCATCGGCATCGGTCTCGGGGAGGCCATCCAGAACGCCAAGGCGATGGAGTCGGCACGGGAGGACCTGCCGGTGATAACCGGGCAGAGGCCGATTATCACCCGCGCCAAGCGGTCGATCGCCAACTTCCGGCTGCGTGTCGGCATGGAGATCGGCATCAAGGTCACGCTGCGCAAAGACCGCATGTACGATTTCGTCGAACGCCTGATAAGCGTCGTCCTGCCGCGCATCCGTGAGTTTCGCGGCGTTCCACGGGAGGCCTTCGACGGTCGCGGCAACTATACTCTGGGGATCAAGGAACAGACCGTGTTCCCCGAGATCGACTATGACAAGGTGGGTAAGATACGGGGCCTGCAGGTCTCGATCGTGACCACCGCCCGGACCGATGAAGAGGGCAGGCAACTCCTCGAGATGCTCGGCATGCCCTTCAGTAAGGACTGAATGGAGTCAGATGGCTAAGAAGTCGGAAATTGCCAAGTGGAGGCGGACTCCGAAGTACCCGGTGCAGCA
>SDBV01007200.1_pt1 | contig 15266 bp, 15 predicted proteins | sample 2277081 | NCBI WGS metagenome assembly SDBV01 (sample SAMN10402039, study PRJNA504765) | marine sediment metagenome | isolation source: marine sediment core GS10_PC15, 223 cmbsf | place: Arctic Ocean: Southern Knipovich Ridge | collected 2010
ACCTCTCTCACCTTGTTGATGATCTGCTCAGAAGTATACTTCCTTCTACCCATAGATAAACCCCCTTTCTAATCAAGCCCAAGTCTAACATTTTACCTGGGCTAGTTTTTGGGGGGCAGGTCAGAATTTGTTCTAACAAATTACTCTTTAATATTGACTTTGAAGAAACAGTGTCTCTTGAAGGGCATGATCTCACGGTTGGTGATGTCTGTAAGATTCTTTATTCACGTATGGTCTTAATACCGGGTATTGGAGCTACAAATGCTAGTAAAATTTTATCGTTGTCGATGCCAGAGTTGTTCATCATGTGGGATTCGAGAAATATCCGTGAACTATGGAAACTTGGATCAACACCAGCGGATTATCTTGCATTTTTAAAAGATATGAAAATATTTGCTTCAGAATTGGTATCTTCAGTACAAACAAATGAAAACCTAAGAAGAGATGAAGCTATTATCTGGTTGGAAAGTTTGCCACTAAACGCTAATTGGAATTCATTTGTTTCTAGACGCAAACCTTTGGCTAAGCTCTTGGACGAATTCAACTACTGGTTGCCAAACTCAAATTGGTTAAAGACGCAATTGTAAATTCCTATTTATCGAGGAATATGGGCAGACTCCATGATCAGAATGGGCAATTAGCGCGGGTGCGTTAATGCTAAACAAAACACAGTATTTTTGTTTCCGGTTGAGTTCGACTCTTTGAGGTAAAAACATCGATGACTCTAGCTCTATAAATGGTATCCTTTGTGGGGGCAGGTCATCCCCACTTATCTCCTCTGCTGTCAAAATTTATCATCCAATTGCCCGGAAAAGGGTGCAGGGCCTTCACTCACGATTTCTTCCAGAGTTGAAGGTTGCTGGGGTTCAGAGGATACTGATCCCAGATGTCACTTGAGGCATGTCCAAGTAGGATTGTTACCCAATCTAACTACCAAAACGAAATATTGAAATAAGCATGTTTGAGATTTGTTGCGACCTAAATATCTCGCCTGGTTCTCAGGTTCCTTATCCTAGTCTTTAAGAACTCGACTTCTCCGCTGTGTCTATTAGCCTGAATATGGCCTAAGATCTTCGCTCGAAGCTCTGCGGATATGTCAGGATGATAGTCGATTACATTTCGTGTTTCTTTCGGGTCATTTACGAAGTCGTACAACTCATCTTTCATACCTTCAATGAATATGTACTTCCATTTGTCAGTTCTGAGTGCTATGACTCTTCTGCTAACATCGAGTTGTGAATTTTCAAGATGAGACGTTTCAGTTCCCGATATAGTTGTGTCGATTTCAATGTAAGCATCAGAGTCAGCTGCTTCGTCTATACTACCAGTCAATAATGGTTGCAGACTGTGTCCCAGGAAAACATTGGGGTTATCTATATTAACTAGATCCAGAATGGTGGGGGCAAGATTCAATAAGCTTACTTGCTGCCCAATCACCCGATGTTTTACACCAGGTCCAACAACAATCAATGGTACGCGGACCAATTCATCCCAGGGGTGAAAACCACTGTGAGCATAGAATCCGTGCTCCATAAATTGTTGTCCATGGTCTGAAGTCACAACGATGAATGTATTTTCTAGGATTCCATTTTGTCCCAATATACGTAATAGGTCGCCAATCTTATCATCTACATACTTAATTCTTGCGTCATATAGTGAAATCAGCCAGGAGATCTCGTCTGACGACAGGCTTCGTGGGAACTGACGTGCTCTTTTATTGAGCACAAGGGCACGCAATCTGCCATAAGGGCCAATAGAGCGGTACGAACCTATATAAGGCTCATGTGCATCCATGTAATGTACCCACAGGAAGCAACTGTTTCGTTTTGCAGGAATCCATGATAGCAACTCTTTGTTTAGATCCCCAGCTATAATATACGGGCTGGTGATTAGGCACTTCCAATATGGATACTCCCGTGTTATTAGTTTATGCAGTCTGCGGATTGTAGCCGCCATACGCTGGCTGGGAATATAGTCGGTGAATGCTTTCGATGCACGGCTAAACCTCACAGAGTGTTGGTAATGAGATCCATCAAAGAAGAAATCAAAACCCTTGTTATAGCCAAAATATGAGGACACGAAAGCATTAGAATGGAATGCTGCTGTGTGGTAACCGTGCTCTCTCAATACTTGAGCGAGGGTTGTTCTCGATTTTGCTATACAGAGCTGCCCTTTATGCATCAATGGGTATGTGGAGGTAAAGATAGCTTTAAAGGAAGGCTGCGTTCGAATGCTTACTGATATTGCTTGAGTGAAGACCGATCCGATACTCGCCAGGAAATCCAAATTCGGGGTTGTTACTTTGTGATAGCCCAAGCAGCTCAGACGGTCTGCTCTTAGACAGTCAATTGTTATGAGGATCAGATTCATGTTGATGTCTCCGTTGACACAGGATGATATATCTCCTACTCCTCAGGGGAGTTAATGTGTTCATTCTGATTCGTTAGCTCCTCATACTTGAGACGGTGAAACTCGTATTTCTCTGATTTTTCGCTAGAATCTCCTAGCCCTGCTATGAAGCCCATAATTTGGCCGAACCATTCAAATATCAGCCCTACAGATATTATCGGTAGCAGGTGGATGAAGAATCTGTAAGATTGTCCTCGGCGTATACGATTCTGAATCCGCCACAGGCGGACTAATGGGAGTAAAGGAGAAGCCATGGTAAACAATAAACGTCGGGGCCATGACCACGTATGTGCCCATGTAGCAGCGAACTGACGTCCTTTGTAATACCGCGATGGAATCCAAGATGACCATGAAGTTAGGTTGATATGCGTATTATATATCTTGGATTCAAGCAGGAATTTGTATCCCTGTGCCGACAAATGGCGGTAAAGAAAATACTCATCTTCCATTAGGAAGTACAGTTGGTTTCCACATGCGAGTAAAATATCTCGTTTGTAGCTGCTATGGTGTGCCGGTAGGGAAGGAACAGGTCCCGGAGATACAGGATAAGCCCACTGCCCATAACACAGATAGAAATCGGCCCAACTAATGATAGTGTTTGGGTTGCCATTGCGTATGCCGGGGCCAACAGCCGCCCAGGATTTCTGGTGGGCTGTAATAAATACCTCTGCCCAATTAGCATCCGGGAAGGAATGGTCGTGTGTTAGCGCTACAATCGGAGCATGAGCGTGACTTATACCTTCTACATAGGCGGCACCAAGAGATTTGACTCTCTCGACTTCGACCACGTACCAACTGTGAAAACACGACAAGTCAGATTCGTCGATGGTAAGCTGCTGATTTGGAGGTACAACAAATACTATTTCTATTTGATTAACTACGGTCTGCGTCTTCAAAGAGTTCACTATGTGTCGCACAGTACCGTATGTGTCGGGAACGACTACAATTGCAGACAGTGTGGGTATGGCCGAATAACTGTCGCGTACCACCTCCGGTTCGGTTTTCTCTATCGGTCTATCCTCGAGCAACACACTTCCCCTATACAAATTTCATATTACAGCTTACCTCATTATATCACTTTGGAGAATACTGTAATCTGTTGGAGTCCGGTGGAGAGCAAGCGAAGGAGTGAACGAACTAAGGCAGAATTAGCTAGAGTGAAGGCTCAGGGCAAACGTTTAGGTAGGCCACCAGGGTCTAAGGATAGGAGAAAAAGGAGAAGGAGACAAATATTTGCTCTACTATAAACGTTCCTTTTTTAGCTCAGTCCTGCAGCTTTGTTGATCCGACTTTGATGGCTTGCGCACTTGCAGAGCTTGATGAGTATATTACTGGATTCCCTTCAGGATGAAAGAAATCTATACTGGAACTTGCTGATACCTTTCGACAGTAGCATCCTACAGGATGATCTGATCAGCCAGCCTCGTGTGGTTCAGAATATTCTAAGTTTTTGTGCTTCTAATGACTTCTACTACGAAGTAGGTAAAGAAATTTCGGCTACTTCTTCCCCTCGAATGAAATAGATGTGTTTGATTTCAGAATAACTATCGGCGTTGATGTTCTTAAAAGCTTCTACTACTTCAGAGGGATCTTTATGTCTATATCCCTCTTCAATAATTACCAAAAAAAGTCTCTTTTACCTTAGCTTTTCTTAGCTGCTCGTTTGCGTGTGTGACCAATAGCTGAAAATCCTCAAGTTCTGTCTCATCGAAGTGTATAGAACCCCATCCTGTAATTCCAGAACTTTTAATTATTGCACTGCCTTGGTCGTTTGTTTTGTGAAGTGTCAGAAGACTCAAGTAAGGTAGTTTAAATGATAATCCGCTCTGTAATTGCGGTACTAGGTCTATCTCATCACCTAATTTCAGCTTCGGTGCTGCTTCTTGAACTGCCTCGTATATAGTCTCTCGTAATTCTTGTCTATTATTACTTCTTCTGAATGGAAGACGATAGTCTTGGGGAATGTCTAAAAATAGAGAAAATGTGCCTGGTAGTGTCTCAGACTCATTCAAGCTATGTTGGATTTCTCCCAGTAGCTGCCAGACTATTTTGGATTTTTCTTCAATCTTAGGATCGGTTATTCTTTTGACTTCTATCGCAATTTCCTCTCTCGTTTCAGTATCGTAACATACCCAATCCCAGTTAGGTTGCCCTATTAAATGGGGATAAACATCAATAGCTTTACCTTTGATCTTAATATGACTACCATATTTACTATTGTGAAAATCTAAGACACGCTGTACGTGATCCCTTTCCCATATATTCTTTGAATCTTGCTTTGTCTTAGCCATGACAACTAATCTTAGCACTTACTGATACGAGATATTTGAGAAACTTTGGTTATAGTAGTATCAGCTGACTTCTTCATCTTATATTGATTTTATAATATTCCCACTGTAAAAATGAAGAGTGGAAAACGAGGTTCGTCTCATCTTCCACTTCGTATTCAATAAGGATTTTAAGCAAGGACTAATGCCTTATTGACCATCCACCTAGCTACAACTTTGTGTCGGTTGCGTCCATAGTGTGAAGGCACTAGGTCAACCGACACCCTGATTTTATCATATGTCCAAGTAATGTCAATTATTAATAGAGATTGGAATCGAACTGACCTGCCCCCTAAAAGCTAGTTCACCAAAGGGAGGAGAATCCAATCTCGTTTCGAAACTTTATACACCGCCAACTGCTAGAATACCATTTTTCTCTCCAGCAATCTGCTTCCTAACAATGACAAGGCCGCGCTCATATGACAGTGAATCCTATTCGCAACGTCTGCCTTTAAGATGTATAATATAGACTAATAATCCTCCTGTAATGGTGAATGTCAAACATTATTAGAACCTTCGGTTGCTGGCTGACAACTAGAAAAGTGATACTGCTCCTATTTCTGGTTCTCGCGCTGGGTAGTTTTCTCAGGATTTATGGTCTGGGGGCAGAAAGCATATGGTTGGATGAAGCACACAGCGTAAGTGTTTCAAGTCAAAATTTTGCTTCAATCATAGCAGGGCTTCTGCACTTGAACCCCCCCTTATACTTTGTTGTTCTTCACTTCTGGATGGGTCTTTTTGGAAGTAGTGAGGTAGCTCTCAGGGCCCTGTCCGCTATCTTCGGTATCCTGTCCATATTAATTATCTATTGGGTCGGATGCGCTCTTTTCAATAGAAAGGTTGGGCTGATAAGTAGCTTCCTCTCTGCTATTTCTCTCTTTCATATTCAGTATTCTCAGGAAGCCAGGCCCTATGCTCTACTTTTACTCCTTTCACTACTATCATTCCTGTTCTTTATCCAAATTCTGAAACGGGATAAAAGATGGTACTATCTCTGTTACTTCCTAGCTAATATTCTCTTGGCATATACTCACGTCTTTGGTTTATTTATAATCGCTGCACAAATATTCTTTCTCCTCTTATTCTGGGCTAAGTATAGACTCCAGAGATTAAAGTTATTGAGTATGCAAATAGCGACTGTGGTAGCTATTTCACCATTAGTATTTGTTTTTGGTCCTACAGTTAAATCCATGATAGAACGCGGTTTCTGGATACCGGAACCGTCATTAATGAGAATATATGAGACGTTGGGGTCCTTTGCCGGACAAGATGTATTGCTGCTACTACTTTTCTTCTGTCTAGTTATTGTCGCCCCGTTCTCCATAAGGAGAATAGAGGGTCAATGGACATTAGGAAAGCCTCTAGAAAGCCTGAAGAGCATAAGCTGGAATATCAGGCTAGGAGCTGTCAACGAGATTCTGCTGCTGGTGATATGGCTAGCATTGCCAATAATATTAGCATTCATCATATCCAAGACTATCACGCCAATTTATGTGATCAGGTATTTGATTGGGGCATCCCCGGCTCTTTATCTTCTGGTTGCTGGAGGGCTGAACCGGCTGAACATGAAGAGGGGTCTATATCCTGCGCTACTAATTATTGTGCTCCTGGCAGTGCCTAATTTGGTGAACTACTATATTCATGCAGAAAAGGGACAATGGAGGGAGGTAGCACAACTTGTCGAACTCAATGCTCAGGAAAACGACGTCCTTATTTTTTCTCAGGACTATGCCCAGAGTCCTTTCAATTATTATTACACAGGTAAGATAGAGAAATTTGGAATAAACAAAAGGGTTGAGGATACCCAAGAGATAGCTGCTTTTGTGGACAAAGCAATCAGTGAAAAACAAAGACTGTGGTTAGTCCTAAGCATGGCTGGCCCTAACCCGCCAATAGAAAGCTATCTTATGGATAGGTACGGAAACGATTCACTAATAATGGAGAGACAGTTTATTGGAATTCGGGTCATCGTCTTTAACCTGACAAGGGGAAACAGTGTTAACTAGGTTGACTAGCGCTCACCGATTTATGATTGACTTAGGCTATTTTCTTCCTCTGGAGATTCCGGCCAGCATCAGCAGTCCGGGAAAGCTTCCCTCGGGCAGAATCAGAGTGCTCCAGAATGTTTCTAATAACGAAAGCACAAAACCTGATAATTTGTTAAACACTTGCTAGAACAAACTGGGTTGAATTAGAATATCGTATGCCGTATTGCATTTTTGGGTAGTACCATGAAAGAGCATGATTATTATCAAAGCAAGCTAAAATTCTCCGTGGTTATCCCTGTATTTAACGAGAAGGAGAACCTCGAAGTACTCTATACCCGGCTGACAAAGGTAATGAAAAGTCTGGGAGGGACTTATGAAATCATCTTTGTGGATGATGGCAGCACTGATAGCTCCTTCCAAATCCTAAGAGACCTGCACCAGAAAGATAACAATGTCAAAGTTATTAGATTTACTAGGAGTTTTGGTCAACATATTGCCGTAACCGCTGGGCTTGATCACTCCAAAGGCGAGAGTGTCATCTCAATGGATGCCGATTTGCAAGACCAACCCGAGGAGATACCTAAATTACTTGCTAAGTTGAATGAGGGCTATGATATAGTCTACGCCTTCAGAAGAAGAAGACAGGATAGTTTTCTTAGAAAGTCGACTTCAAGGGCCTATCGCTGGTTGTCAGCGAAATTAACTAATCAAACTATAAATCCTGACATAGTCTCCTTTCGAATTATGACCAGAACCGTAGTTGATTACACCAATCAACTTAGAGAACATTCTCGCACGCTGGGGGGATTGATTAAATGGCTAGGCTTCCCTTATGCTACCGTTGACGTTAAGCATGGAAAGAGGGCTGCAGGAAAGAGTAAATATGGCTTGTGGAAATTGATAAGGCTGGCTACTGACGGCATAATTTCATTTTCAGACGTTCCTCTGCGCTTATCAGCCTATTTTGGCTTTGCAGTTTCTGGTGCAAGCTTTGTTCTTGGGGTCTACATGCTTGTGAGACATCTAGTTTTCGGCGCAACTGTAGCCGGCTATACTTATATCATAGTTTCTATTTTCTTTACGGGTGGCGTGCTACTCTTAGCTTTGGGGGTTATTGGTGAATATATTGGTAGGATTAATACCGAGGTAAGGAATAGACCCTTGTATGTGATTAAAGACATAATGGAATAGAATAAGCAGAGATGAAAGTAGTCATTCTTCAATCAGGATATATGCCATGGCTTGGATACTTTGACATGATAAATCAAGCAGATGTTTTTATTTTTCTTGATGATGCGCAGTGGACTAGTAGAGATTGGAGAAATAGAAATAGAGTCCGAACATCTCAAGGGTGGATCTGGCTAACTGTACCTGTTAAGTTTGAGAAACCCCATTTTGAATATGATATCAAAGATGTTAAGACAGATAATTCTCAGGATTGGCAAGAGATGCATTTAAACACACTTTGGGCTTACTATAAAAAATCCTCCCATTTCACTGAAATGTACTCGCTATTTGATAGTATCCTAAACAAGAAACACAAACTCGTAGTTGATTTGAGCTACGAGTTAATATTTAAAATATGCAACTATATCGGAATAAAGGAGATAAGATTTTTATTCTCTCAAGATATGAAGATTCTCAAAGAACTTAAGAGAACAGAGCGGTTGCTTGGAATACTCGAGCAAATTGGAGGGGTCACTACCTACATCTCAGGGCCAGCGGCCAAGTCATATCTGGAAGAAAGTAAATTTGAAGAAAAGGGAATTAAAGTGGAATGGCACGAGTATCACCACCCATATTATGATCAGAATACTTGGAGAAGTAACATATTCATATCACACCTTTCTATAGTTGATTTACTTTTTAATCACGGCAAAGAAAGCCTTGAGATACTATCCTGTAAAAAAATCATAGAAAAACCGGAACAAATTCAGATTATAATGCCAGACGAGTACAGGGTTAAGAAGAAGCTACCTAGAAAGGGGGTAGAATGAAAGAGGGTAGAACAAATAAACTAATAATAGATTTTACACCCACAGGTATGATTCCGACTAAAGAAATGACTCCACATGTGCCGGTTTCTCCCGAAGAAATAATTAGAGAAGTGTCGGAATCAAGAAAATATGGTGCTTCCGTGATACATCTGCATGCGAGGGGAGAAGATGGTAGACCCACCTACAAAAAGGAGGTTTATGCGGAGATTATTAATGGAATTCGTGAAGTAGGGAGTGATTTAATCTTATGTGTTTCAACAAGCGGTCGAGATTGGTCAGAATTTGAAAAAAGAGCTGAGTGTCTTGAATTGAAAGGCGACACTAAGCCCGATATGGCAAGCTTAACCCTCAGTTCTTTGAATTTTAACAAGCAGGCGAGTATTAATAGTCCGCAGATGATTCAAATGCTGGCCCAAAAAATGCTTGATAATAGCATAAAACCTGAATTAGAGACGTTCGATGTAGGTATGATAAATTATGCTAAATATCTTTATGAAAAGAAGTTAATAGAACCTCCGTTTTATTTTGTCTTAATTTTGGGCAACATAGCATGTGCTCAAGCAAATATTCTTAATCTAGGGCTTATGATAAACGAATTGCCTGAAAATTCCATCTGGGTCGTTGGCGGTGTTGGAGATACACAATTGAAGATGAATGTAAATGGTATGATTAATGGTGGTGGGGTAAGGGTAGGTCTTGAGGACAATATATGGCTAACTCATAAAAGGGGCAAGTTAGCAACTAACGTGGAGTTATTAAAAAGAATTTACACTATTGCTCAAGCCTTAAACCTAGAAATTGCTACTCCAAAAGAAGTGAGGGGTATATTGAAGCTGAACGCAGGCGAGAATTGAATGAGGTGGATAGGAAGGTTAATAATAAACCCAACGAAACTGAGGAGGTAAACCTAAGTGAGTGAGGTTGTAATCTTCGGAACGGGTGAATTGGCGGCGGTTGTCCGGCACTACCTCACCTTTAATGGCAACCATGAGGTAGTTGCGCACACAGTTGACCGTTCATATATGGGAGGAGGGGAGTTTGAAGGTTTACCTCTAGTCCCCTTTGAGACAGTGGAGGAAGCCTATCCCCCTGGCAGATACTCAATGTTAGTTGCAGTAGGTTACCAAGGCCAAGGTGCAAACGAGCTAAGAGCCAGAAGGTATGAGGAGGCAAAAACAAAAGGATACAAATTGATAACCTACATAGACAAAAGGTCTGTAATAGCAGAAGGAGTGGAGATAGGTGATAACTGTATAATCTCTGCGAACCAAACCATAGAGCCCTTTGTGAAAATCGGCAATAATGTAGTAATACGGAGTGGCAGCTACATAGGACATCATGTAGCTATAGGGGACCACTGTTTTATAGCAGCTCATGTTGCTATATCAGGACGCACCATCATTGAACCATATGCCTTCCTGGGTACAAATTCGACAATAAGGAATGACATCAAGATAGGTAAGGGATGTATTATTGGGGCAGGAGCATTGATATTAGCAGATACAGGGGAGTATGAGGCATACAAGGGCCTTGAGGGTGAGTTATTACCAAAGAAGAGTTTCGAGGTAAACATATGAAGACGGTAAAATCTGAGAGTGACTGAGTGGATAGCACTAATTTAGATGATATCAAGCTGGTTTTACCGTGAAAAAGGAGATGTGGTATTGGCTTCTGAGGATCATCATCAGCGTTGCGCTGATTACCTTCCTGTTAAGCAGGATGGATCTTGTTGAACTCGCGGAAGCTTCAAAATCGGTAAATACCTGGTATCTACTTATTGCTCTGATGCTGATGTTTTTTCAAGTAGTCATCAGTGCTTACCGTTGGCGAATGATGCTTTCGCCAACAGAGATACATGTTCCATTGCATTCTCTTACCTCTATTTATCTTGTAGGTAATTTTTTCAACAAGTTTCTGCCTACCGTATTAGGTGGTGATATCATGCGTGGATATGAGCTGGCTAGAATCTCCGGGAAATCATTGGACTCAGCTACGACTGTCTTGATGGAGAGAATCTGTGGCTTCGTAGCCTTATTTGTGATCTGTTGGATATCTTTGGCTTTTGGCTTCCAGAGGCTCGAAGGCACAAATATTCTGCCAATTGTGGCAGTTATGTCTCTTGTTTTAATCTTTTCGCTGGCTATCCTTCTTAATGATAAGCTGATGGGAAAAATTATATCTCTGACCAGGATTATCAAGTGGTGGAATTTAGAGAACACGCTGAGGAGAGCCTACAATTCATTACATCATTTCACAACCTTTAGAGGGATTATGCTCAGTGTGTTTGCTGTATCTTTGGTTATCCAGCTAGTTGGCATTGCCTCAACGTTTCTCATCTCGCAGTCGCTTGGCCTCAATGTATCTTTTGTCTACTTCCTTATAGTCTTGCCCATAATCTGGGTCATCACGATGGTGCCGGTATCAATTGCTGGACTGGGTGTAAGAGAAGGGGCATTTGTCCTGTTTTTCACCCAACAAGGGGTATCAACCGAGAGTGCTCTCGCGCTTTCCCTCTTGTTTTTCAGCCTTAGCCTGACTATTGCTTTGGCGGGTGGCATTATTTATGGGTTAGGTAAATATCGCCGATCAATAACTTTAGATAAAAAGGCAAGGTGAAAAAATGAAAACAGTTTTACTTACCGGTGGTGCTGGTTTTATTGGGAGTAACTTCGTGAGATATCTATTTGAGAATTACCCCGACTATCGTATTATCGTCCTCGATGCTCTGACTTATGCCAGCAATATCAACAATATCCCCGAAAGTGTCAAGAACGATGCTCGCTTTAACTTCTGGTATGGTAATGTGAGAAATGGAGAACTGGTGAACGAGCTAGTCTCAAAGTCGGATATTGTTATCCACCTTGCTGCTGAATCTCATGTCGCCAGGTCTATCTTTGACAACACCGTTTTCTTTGAAACTGATGTTTTGGGAACTCAGATAGTGGCTAATGCTGTATTGAGATATTTTGATTCTATAGAAAGGTTCATTCACCTTTCTACCTCTGAAGTTTATGGAACGGCTTTGGAAATACCTATGACTGAGGAACACCCTTTGAATCCAGCAAGTCCCTATGCTAGTGCCAAAGCCGGGGCTGACAGATTGGTGTATTCCTACTGGGTAACATATGATATACCAGCAATCATCATCCGAGCTTTTAACATTTATGGTCCTAATCAACACTTGGAGAAGGTCATTCCCCGCTTTATCACCAGTGCTCTTCTTGATGAATCACTAACTGTTCATGGCTCTGGAAGGAATACGAGGGATTGGACTTACGTCGAGGACATGTGCCAAGCACTCGATAAAGTCATGCATGTAAGTCTGGATAAAGTTAAGAGGCAGGTCATCAATATTGGTACCGGAAAAGATATTGCCATAAAAACAATTGCCGAGATAATTCTGGATAACTTAAATAAACCAAGGTCATTGATTACCCACATGGAAGATCGTCCCGGACAGGTGAAAAGGCATGTTTCTTATACAGACAAAGCTCTTCATATACTAGGCTGGAAGGCAGAAACCGACTTTCACGAAGGTGTCACGAAGACGATAACATGGTACCAACAAAATCGCGATTGGTGGCAAAAGCTGTTATGGATGAAGCACGTACCTATAAAAACGAAGGAGGGAAGGGTTATATATTACTAAGGCGGCCAATTGTTATGCACCAAGTTTTGTATTGTCCTAAAAGCAAGAATACTCTAGCTAACATGAATGGAAAATATTTTTGCCAAAATTGTGCTCATTTCTATCCCATGGTTGATAATATCCCTCCGTTTGTTGACCAGAAGATAATAATAGACAGTTTTGCCGCCTCTACTTGGACTTTCCCTGTTGGCTTTGGCTGAGAAAAAAAGGAGGGGAGTTGAATGAGAATAGAGTTTTATAAACATAGTGTCAGCCAGAAGGATATTAATAACGTGGTTAATGTCCTGAATTCTCTCTTTTTAACCACTGGCGAGGTGGTTGACGATTTTGAGAAGAGGTTCTCAGAATATTTAGGTTGCAAATATACTGTGGGGGTAACCAGTTGCACTGCAGCGCTACACCTTTCCCTTCTGGCTTATGGAATCGGTGCGGGCGATGAAGTCATTACCACGCCAATGTCCTTCATAGCCACATCTAATGCGGTAATACATGCCAGAGCAACCCCAGTTTTTGTAGATGTGGAATCTGAAACCGGCAATATTAACGCAGATTTAATAGAAAACGCCATTACTTCAAGAACAAAAGCTATTCTGCCAGTTCACCTATATGGAGAAATGTGTGATATGAAAAAGATACGGGAGATTGCAAATAAATATCATTTAGTCGTTATTGAGGATGCTGCTCATGCCATTGAGGCAAGTAGAGACAGGATAAGGCCCGGTGGCTTAGGCGATGCAGCTTGTTTTAGTTTCTATCCCACCAAGAGTATCACCTCCGGCGAAGGTGGAGCAGTAAGCACTAATAATGAAGAAATCGCTGCGAAACTGAGAAAGCTAAGGCTTCATGGAATGAGCGAAGGAGCTGCGGAAAGGTATTCTAAGAAGTATAAACATTGGGATATGGAAATGCTGGGGTGGAAATATAATATGGACAACATCCGGGCGGCTCTACTGCTAAATCAACTGGAAAATATTGAAAGCTACTGGCAAAGGCGTGAGGAGATTTGCCGCATGTATGAAGAGGCTTTTAACGGCAATTCGCAGGTTGCTTATTTAGAAGTACTACCTGGCTCGAAAAGTGCTAGGCATATGTTCACCATTTTGATTCATCCTGAAAAGCGGGACAATATTTTGTGGCAGCTTCAGGACAAGGAAATAGGAGTAGCAGTCAATTTTAGGGCAATTCACCTCTTAACTTACTACCGCCAGACCTATGGCTATAGGAGAGGGATGTTCCCCGTCGCTGAGAAGATAGGCGATAGCACCATAACCCTCCCACTGTATCCCAGATTGAGTAATGAGGAAGTGCAATATGTTATTAAAGGAGTCAAAGAGGTGGCTACTAGCTATGGTAAGGTCTGAGGGCATGATACCTATACCGCAAAATTGGAGCGAAGAATTGGTCTGCTAATGGATCGATAGGCCACCTCGGATTCGGGTGCCTGTCTCCTCGAACTAGTCCAGTTATTAGGTTGGGTAGAGACTCTCTTTTGAGTATTGGCTGACACCCTGACTTAGGTTCAAGGGGTCACGCAAAGCATCACCATTTATCTGGGTCGGGGTATCCAATACCTATAGCAGAGACTTCCCTAAATTATACATTTTGACGAAATGTGTGATTGAGTGATAGTGTAACACAGATTTCCTTACATAGAAGAAACCTCTAGCTTAAGAAGTGGTATCCTTTATGGGGGCAAGTCACCTTGACAAAGACAACCCTAAGGGATTCTTAATCCGAGGCATTATATCCTACTGATAATCCTCATCAATGTGAACCGGGCGGACCCCCTCGATGAACACACACATTTATCTGGGAAGCTTTACATAGACAGCTCAACCACTTATCATGTCCATTAGCAAATCGTAAAGTGAGTGCTGACGAAGCACCGAAAGGAGTCACTTAGTGTTCGATATCAAAGAAAAAATAGTGCCTGGCAGAAACGGTGCTCGATATCAGAGAGAATATAGTGCCTGGCAGAAGCGGTTCGATGCTCTTGCGCCCAAAGCTGGGGACGTCGCTCCAGATTTCGAGTTGCACGATGTGAACGGTGAGAATTCCGTTCGCCCCTCTGACTTCCAAGGTCTCAAGCCAGTGGCGCTGATCTTCGGTAGCTTCACCTGACCGCCTTACGTCAAAGGGACCGTGAGTCTCCACGACCTCTATAAGCAGTATCACGACCGCGTGCAGTTCCTGACAATCTACATTCGTGAAGCACATCCAAAGGATGGGTGGTGGTTTGGCGGAGGCATTATGGGGATGTTTTTGAAGGTGACCAAGTCCAAAGCGGCGACTGATGTGTATGATCCGAAGACAATCGAGGAGCGGCGGGCGGTGGCTGGGCAATGCAAGGCCACCTTACAGTATGGTATCTTGACCTACGTAGATGAGATGGACGACGCGGTCAACAAAGCGTATGCAGCTTTTCCTACCCGTCTGTACCTCGTTGGGCTGGATGGGCGGGTCGTCTATGCTGGAGGATTGGGACCGTTTGGCTTTAAGCCAGCGGAACTGAGAGCGGCCATTAAGGAATACCTCGCGCGGGTAGATGTTGCTGCCGGTTAGTCGCTCGCCAGACTGTTCTCGGCCGTTCCATCGTTCTATCCAGGTGCTTGCAACTGTGCGATCATACTCCCTAAGGTAGTACCCAATACGGTTAATCGCCCTGCCGCATAATGACATCCTGAAGGTGTAACTTACCGTCAATAGTTTTCATCCAGGCGCTCCTTATTATCTGTGTGTGGCCGTTTTGGTCTAAGTACTCTCGTGATTAGGTTGACCTGACCCCCTCAAACGGCACCAGTTCTTGTGTTAGACTGGCGATAAAATAAAGAGGGGGTATGAGATGGTTAAGAAGGCGTTCAAACCGGAGCAAATCATTGGCAAGTTAAGGGAAGCT
>SDBV01007201.1_pt1 | contig 15263 bp, 33 predicted proteins | sample 2277081 | NCBI WGS metagenome assembly SDBV01 (sample SAMN10402039, study PRJNA504765) | marine sediment metagenome | isolation source: marine sediment core GS10_PC15, 223 cmbsf | place: Arctic Ocean: Southern Knipovich Ridge | collected 2010
CTTCAAGTTCCATGCATTGGCCAAAATGCCTCCTTCCGCAAAAACTATAAGCTCCCCAAGAGCCGTTTTCGCCAGGTAGACAATCCGCACGCACGAGACGCATTGCAGCACGTTCTAGCCTTCATTCAATCTGGAGGGCTGCAACACGTCAGGAGAGGCTAATGATTGATTTTCTAGTTCAACCAGGAAAGCGCACGATTAGGTACACAACGCTTGCAAAACCTGGCCCCATATCAGAAATTTAGCTCATTGGCTTTCTCGATCGCAACTTCTATCACTTTAGCGAGTCCAGGCCAATCTTTCATCCCATTTCCGTCTACAGCAAGGACCATGTTGGGAGGAGAGTCGCCTGCTCTCTCGAAAAAGCTGACTTCGGAGGCAAAAATCTCGGCTCGATCCTCGCAGGCTTGCGTTGGTTCTATATACCAATCCTTTTGGGGCTTAACACTTGTGTTTCCTAGCACTAAGCTCCAACAAGTGGCTCCGTAGCCCGTGTCGATGCCCAGATCTCGGACGTAGCGCGCTTTAGACCCCTGCACCCAACTTTCTAGGGCTTCGATACTCACTTAGAGCGAGAAGATTTTGAAAAGTACTTGACCAAGTTCCTTCTCAGCCGCTCGCCCGGTTTCATGAGCAGCCCTATCAGCCCAAAGCCGACTCCTAGAGGCCAGAACATGAACCAAAACACACCACCAAAGCCCGTCCCGGTCTTCGGGTACGAGACAATATACGCTATGATCATAATAAGCCCGACCAAGAAATAAGCTGCTATCCAAGGTTCCATGTTTACTCCTCCTTTTTCCAAGCACGGTATCGGTTAGCCGCATACGTCACGAAAGTATCTAGGTGTTTTTCAGAGGCCACAAAAACGGCATCAAGACCCAGAATTACTAGCCAAATAGGCCAGAGAAGGATAAGGAGATTCCTTTCTGCAAAACTCCTGTATTCACTTCGGACTTCGTAAGCGATAACCCACACCAACCCAATTACCAGGTATAAAACCGCTACGCCGACCCATAGCATGTATTTTCTCCTTTCTAGTGCTCCCGGCAGGATTTGAACCCACTTTTCTGGTTTAGGAGACCAGTGCCTTATCCAATTAGACTACGGGAGCTTGACTTGAACTACGATCCATCCTATTATTCCTTATAGGGACTTCGAGTCCCTAGGAGGTTTATATGAACCACTGTAAGAACTGCGCAACACCAACTAATAACCCTAAGTTTTGTAGCCGTTCCTGTTCTGCTATTTTGAATAACAAAGTTCCAAAAAGAAAAAGAACGTCTTCGAAATATAACTGTGTTTCGTGCCAAAGACCTATTATTTATGGCAGAAAGTATTGTCCTTCTCCAAACTGCCAACCCAATTATGTAGATTGGTCTAAAGTTACGATTACAGACATACAATCTAAGGCTAAATACCAGGCTAGTGCTAGTCTTCGTGGCTTAGCCCGAAGAGCTTATGCCCATTCTGGCCAAGCAAAGACTTGTTCCATTTGTGAGTACGATATACACACAGACATCTGCCATATAAGGGCTATATCTGATTTCCCACCCGAGACTCCTGTTTCAGAAGTAAACACTATATCAAACTTGGTAGCTCTTTGTAGGAATCACCACTGGGAATTGGATCACGGGCTTTTAGATCTACCAAACCGCTGAGCTATTGGGGCGGATTACTTGAGCCTGACCTTGGTCTTGTTGGTACAGTCTTCTATAGCCCCGCCATGTTCATCCCTCTCGACGTACAGCGGGATGTAACCGGCTCCGTTAGTTAAAGTGTCCCTTATCCAGCGACGAATATGTGCGACGGCCTTGGCGTCTTTGGCTTTGGTGCCGTACGAGTGGAACGGAACTTCCATCTCGACCTTTACTTTGACAGTCTTGATCGCCATTTTCTCCTCGCTACTGGGACTTGCCGGTGCTTGACGATGGCCTCGATGATCTCCAGCTTCTTTTCCGGGCTCAGTTTGTCCGGAGAGCAGCGCGCTACCCAGTAAATCCACCGCAATAGGAGATCCTTACTCGTTGTCATCGCAGTTTACACCTCGCCAAACAACCATCATCCGTCGGAGCTGCTTTAAAGCCTCTACTTCAACGGCTAAGGTCCACTTCTCGGCGGGGCTCGTTGTCTGCTCTAGTTCCCCACCCAGATAGATGAGCCTGGTTAGAGAAGCCTCTTGAACCTCCCGAGCCAAGGGGCAAGTTAGAACTGGGATCTGGGTGGGACCAGCCCCGGCTTTGGCTGCATTTATCGATAAGACCGCGTGGACCAAGACCATGCAGCCGGTCACGATACAGCAACCCAGCAGAAAGGTCTCGATCGCGTCTCGCCAACTCATGGCTTAAGTTTCCTTTCTTGTGAAGTATTGGATGGTCGCTGCCAGGGTTAGCAGCACGGCGCAACCTATTATGCAAACCAGGATCGGGACTTGGCGGCCTGTGTTCCAAACATAGACAAAGGCTAGGATTTCGGAAAACAACCACCCTCCGTAGAACCAGTAACTGTTGTACGCCTTGCCCCTGGCTGTGTCCCAGACTAGAACTCCACACAATATCGGTCCGAAAGCATAGGCTATCCAACCAATCAGCTCAATCATCCCTATTCCTCCTTGATTGGCACGCCCTGAGGGATTCGAACCCCCGACCCTCGGATTCGAAGTCCGATGCTCTATCCAGACTGAGCTAAGGGCGCGGAAATTTAGGTTTACGTTCCCAGATGGTCTTACCGCGAAACTTGAAGCTCTCCGCCCGAGGGATAACCATGACGATCACGGCTGGCCAAGACATGGCGATGATAATTCCGACTAAGGGATGCGCGAGTAGTATGCGGCGATCATCCTGGTCACGGGATAGGAAGGCAAGAACGAATCCGAGGAGCAGATAAATGGCCAGGCAAATCTCGAACATGTTTTCCTTTCTGTTGTGAGGCTAGTGTACTTCCTCGAGAAGCCGCAAGCCGTAGTGGGAGTTCTTGGTCCAAAACTCGTACTGCTTGCTCGAGATCCTCTCGACCTTGCTGATCTTGGTCGTGTGAATCATACGGGCAGAAACTCCAGGAGTCAGAGCCCTCCCAACAATAACACACGTTTCTCCAACTTCGGGGATCTTAGGGATGCCTCCGACCATCTCGTTGGTGCGTAAGTTCTCGTGGGTGGACGAGATCTTGGTAAGCTTAGCTCGAATCAATTCATTCTCCTAGTACGCTCTTCGAGAACTAAGATAGCCTCGTTAAGCGCAGTTTCTGCTTCCAAAAGCGATAGCTGCAAGAAGACGTAGTCGATATTGGAATTCAACAACTCATCCGTGAGTGCCATCTCTACGGCTTCCAACTCATCCTTGAGCTGGGTAATCTTGGCCAGAAGAGCTTCAGGCTTCACCCTGCTCAACCTTGCATCTCATCAGGGCGTAGCAGCAAGGCAAGGAGGCTGGTGACTACGACAGCGTCGAGGGGCGGAGTCCAAATTGCGTCTCCCAGAAGATATTGCATAAGGTAAACTACACTTAACCCTATGGCTACCAACCATAGGATGGCATAGACAACGTATCCCATTCTTTTCTCCTTTAGAACCGGTTTTATCTCGCTTTTACCGATGCTGGCGCACGCTACTTTTGTTCAGCGCTCGAAAGTTAGCGGTCAAAGCATGGCAGTTAGGGCACAATACTTCCAAGTTCGAGGGCCTGTTGTTCGCAGGATTCCCATCTTTATGGTTTATTTCTAAAGGTATGCTACCTGTATATAAGTTTCTCTCGGACCACCCACATTCTGAGCATCTGTGGTCTACGTCTTCTATTAGATACCGGCGTAACCAACCTTTTACTTGGAAACCTTGTCCCGTATAACCTAACTCTTTTCCTTCATACCATTTCTTTATCAGTTGGGTACTTCTATATTTATGTTGGCAAGCAAAGTTACAATAATATTTCTCAGGTTTATTGCATTCCGCATTGCAGTTTTTACAGTTTCGTCTTGGTTTTTTCGGTGTTGGCATAAGATAAGTCCTATAGTATAAATTTATTGGAGCCGGGGGTGGGATTCGAACCCACGCGGAGATTACTCTCGCCGGCTTACAAAGCCGGTGCTATCGGCCACTAAGCGACCCCGGCTTAAAAACCTACTGAGCTACGTCGGCTTAATCCATGTCCGGTGGACCCATCCCGTCGGGATTCGGGAAAATGCTATCCCCCGTAGGGTACGATTCGTGATATAATCCGAAACGAAAAATCCTCTGTAGTCAGTTCTCGCCCCAACGCGTCTTCTGCTTTTGCTTTAATGCGCGTTACTTCATCTAATGAAAGTTTCTTTTTAGCACGTATAGCCACACTCTGGTGGGCGAGGCCTACTGCTATATCCATCTTCAAAGACTTTATTGCTTCTTTAGCAACTTTTGCTTCGTCTGTCGTCAATGCCATTTTTTTCTCTTGTATCAGGTTGGAGATTTAGGCATAAGTCTCCGATCTGGAGTTTCCAGATTGGCGCGCCCGGAAGGATTTCCCTGCTCTGGCCAGCTGAGCTACGGTGGCCTAAAGGTTTTCTTCTGGTTCATCAGGAACCGCAATAGCTTGACCCGCCGCACCAACTTGGCCCATGAGACACGGATTTTCGGCTTGCTCTTCCTGCGGAGCCTCGGGCGCTTCCTCCAGCGGAGCATTGAAGGCCGGGCCTCCCAAAGCATTGACCTGCTCGTGCTGACCTTTGTTGGCGGCTTGTGGGACGTGTACCTTGAGGGCCGCCAGTAAACCCTTGCCAGTTTGGGACGGCCGCACCACAGCGATATCCGCCAGATCCCCGGCCAGGAGTTCTAGCGCCTCTTCAGAAGAGACCCCAGCAAACTGTGACAAGGCGTCGATCGACCTCCAGACCAACCCGTTGGCGTTGAAGGCACTTCCTGGAGTTAAGGCCGTAATGATTCGGTCTCTCGTATTCATCTTTTCTTCTCCTCTACGTTTCTCATTTTTCAGACTGTCCTTTGAAGAAGCTCTTCAGCAGCCTCCTAGTCCCGCAGTACATACACTGCCAGTAGTCTCTCTCTTTACCCCAAACCATCCCGAACCTAGGAACACTGCCGTCTTTACAACATTGTTTCATTCTACCACCTTATTAACTTTCTTAAGATCGTCTAACGAGGTTGGCACGCCCGGGAGGATTTGAACCCCCAACCCTCTGGGTAGAAACCAGATGCTCTATCCAATTGAGCTACGGGCGCAGACACGCGCCTCGATAAAAAGTTTCGATCAAGGAATCTGCATACTCCTGATCCGGTTCCTCGGGAAGGCTGGACGTCTTCAAGGCTTCCTCTACCTTGACCAGTCCGTCTTCGATCATCTGACTAACCTTGTTATAGGGAAGCTTGCCCCTGCGGATGGCCAGAAGCAAAGAGGCTTCAGGGCGCGGGAAGGTCAGCTTTCCCGTCTCCAAGAACTCGAGGGCTTCATGAGCCACGCGTACCGCATGCATCACGCTCTTCCAATCCTTAGCGTCCATGTCTTTGACTTGCCGCACACGCTCACCATACTTGTCCAGCTTGAGCTTGAAGGTCTCCAAAGCTGTCCTGATGGAAGCAGTCAACGGAATCAAGGTTCCGGCCACGTCCAGATGGAGCAACATGCCTCCTGAGGCTTGTTGGATTTCGGTCACTTCGATGCCATCGAATTCGGACGTTAATCTCTCTACGCTGTCCATATGCTGGCCCAGAGAGTCCTGGTTGTAGTGGGTGGCACAGAGTGCGTTCAGAACCGCAACCGCGGCTGAGGTAGCAGCATAGCGATCAACTTTGACCACGTACTTCCACACCTGGGCTCGGCAGTAACCTACAAATGCCGACACTCCCTTACAGAGAAACTTCTCCTTGTTGGCTAGGATCGCGTACCATTCCGGCTCGGGCGGCTGAAGGTAGAACTTCTCGGGAGTGAAGAGCATATCCAAGGCAACGGTCTGGCCTTGCAGTAAGAGTTTGAGATACTTGTGAAAGCTGAACAGCTCCAAGTCGACTCCGTCTTCGTTGGTGCTGATTCCCTCTTTGGCTCGTTGGAGCAGAATCGAAGAACCTGAGGGAATAAATACTCCCTTCTGGTCTTCGTCAGATCCCGGAACTGATGTCCCGTACAGGTGACTTCCGGCCTGCATCCGGATGATTTCGCGCACGGTTCCCTCCTTAGTGGGCGTGGGTTTGAATTTCGAGCAACTCCCACCCGTCTCGGGGTAACTCGTGATAGATCTCGGAGAGTTCTTTCAACTCTTCTGAGGTGGGAAAAGACCCTCCTTCCTGCTCCAGCTTATCAGCTGTCTCCACCAAGCGGTGCTTTTCCTCGTCCGTCCGCTGGCTTTTAATAAACTCCAAGAAACCTACGGTAGCCTCGTCCAGCTCATCACCCGTGGTTCGATCACGCAGGGCGAGGGCTATGATCGCGACGATAAAGTCGTCTTGGGTATGGATTTCCATTTAGAGAATCGCGCTTCTCATTCGGGGTTTTTCCTCTTCAGAACTCTCTCGAATCTCCCATTTAAACTTCAATAAACCGACTGTGACGCGGCGAGTCACGATTTTCTCAGCGAGATCCGGAGAGCCGCATATCCTGCAGGGATGTAAGCGTGCGTCGCGGTAATGGTCTTCGACGGTCTTACACTCTCGGCAACGCCACTTGTAGTGCCATTCTTGAGAATTAGAAGGTGCTCCTCTACCCATTGTCAGTTAGACTCCTTTCGTCGAAGCCAGCCCTTTTTGTTGGCCAGGTCGAACATAGTGATACCTGCGGCTACCGCTACGTTGAGCGAGCGACAGCTACCGGTTTGGGGGATGAAGACAATGTTCTTACAACTATAAGATAATTCAGGTAGAAAGTCAAGGCCTCCCTGTTCATGACCGAAAACCAAGAGAGGTTTCGCCGGCCATTCGAACTCGGACAGAGGGGTAGCTCCAGGGAGATTATCCACTCCTACCCAAGTGTAGTCCGGGCTGATAGCAGCCTTAGCCTCTTCTAGATCGGAGAAGTGGGTGATATTCTCGTAGAGATAGGTCCCCACACAGCCCCGTCGGTTCATTTTCCGGCGCCCGATATAGAAGATTTCCTGCCCACAAAAGGCGTTGTGGGTTCGAATCATTGTGGAGATGTTGATATCATACTGGATATTGAGGAACAGGCTGGCGAACGGATTGCGCCGCTCGTCCAAACGGCTCCGGATCTCCTCCACAGGAAGATCCTTGAACTCGTCAATTACGTTCCGCTTGTCCAAAGAAGTCCTCAAACCTTTCTGGATAGAACTCTCGAACATATTCGTCGGGGTTGGGAGCCCCTTCGGCCGTGCAACCTTCGGCGTATGACGCCCATTCTGACATCAGTTCGGCCAGAGACATGCTGTTCACTCTCTCCAAGCGCGTCCCCTTCAAGGCGCCAATCAACTCTTCGAGGCCCGCCAAGGAACCACTTCGGTTTACGTGGACTTTACCGAGCCAGCCGCTGGGGCGAGGTCCGTCGTCGGGATCCTCTGGCGTGCCGTCCCTCCAACCGGTCAGCCTTACGGCGCTGACTATCTTGCGCACGTCTTCCAAGTGGCGAACGGCGGCGGTTAGGCTGTAGGCGTCCATCAGCTGCCCACAGTCTGTGTGGAGTCCGTCTCTCTGAGGATCAGCTCTCGGATCTTCCTAAGTGTCCAACTAGCAGCCCCACAGTTGACGTCTTGCCACTCAGGGTGGTGTTGGACGCCAAAGACCCTAGCCTTGGGGTAACAGATAGCCTCGGTCACCAGAACCCGGTCTTGGAGGTCAATGTTGGGGACCAGATTCAGAGGAGGGCCCGCGTAGACGAGATCATCAGGGTCCAGCCGCTCGTGGGCCCAAGCGAGAATCTCTCCTCCTGGTCCCGGTACGATCATCTGGTGATGCGAACTCGTTACTTCAAAGCTCTCGCCCTCGTAGGTCTCGCAGCCGTGCCGGTTTCCCCCGTGATGCCTGACGAGATGCTGGACCATAGTTCCTCCACACATGACGTTGAGGAACTGTGAGCCTCGGCAGATCCCGGTCATTGGTATCTCATGCTTGCGAGCCATCTCGAAGATCAAGGTTTCACGCTTGTCTCTCTCAATGTTGTTATGGCTTTGGAGGTTCTCATGCCCATACAGCTCGGGAGAGACGTCTTCGCCCCCCGTGAAACAAACCAGCCCGAATTCTTCGGGCTCAATCATGAACTCTCGGCGCGAGAGCGTCACGTCACCCAACTCTCCCCAAAACCGGGAGTATTGGCTGTCGTAGTCGTTGACGACTAGGATTCGCATTCAGTTCTCCTACAGGGCCCAAGCAGTGTACAGATCAGCGTCGTGCCCTGTAAGACTACTGATCAAGCTTTGAAGCTCCATTGGCAGATACTTCTGGAGGATTCTCTCCACGACCCGCCCAGCCCCTCCCCGGTCGGAGCGATTGATGATCCTTTGGATCCTCTTTTCCCCGACGGATTTAATGATTTTCCCGCTTTCTCCTTGGAGCGTCAGTTCCACAGCCAGATTAGCCAGCTCGTACATGAGCTGAAGTATAGCTGGCGAGCGCACCCAGAAGTTTCCGAGCGCCCGATACTCGACCCCGTAGTCCTTGGGCCGATGAGCCCCGGCTTTCCCATAGAGGGACCGCCTCTTAGGTGCCGTGGGGTCTGGATCCAAGATAATGCTAGGAATACCTTGAAAGATATCCAACATCTTAACGACTTCGACCTTCCCGTAGGGATCGCTGAGCATTTCTTTAGTCGAATCTTTGTAGCCGACGTGGAAATGGCCTCCGGCTGAACGGAACCGCTGCAAGCCTTTGGTCGTGTCGAACTCATTCATCATCAGCGTCCAGCTGTCGAAGTCAGGATCACACCCAAAGACCTGAGCTTCTTCGTTCTCCAACGCCTCGGTAGGATACTCAGCGGAAGCCTGAACCAAAAGTCTGTTCGGAGCTACGAACTTCACCAGTTCTCTCAACACCTCGCGCGTGTTGTGCTCGAATTCCTCCGAAGTAGCAGCTGGATCCACATTGAATTCGGCCATGACGTTGTCATGTTGGATCGCGCCACATTTAACCTTCGTTGGCTCCTGTTTGGTTCCTGGGATCAACGGGATGGCGCTGATCAACTGGCCTGCAGGTGAGTGGACCATGAGTTCGGGATCGGCCCCAGCGACGTAGCTGCCTTCCATAGGATTTCCTCCGCGTAAGATTTCTACTAACGATCCATACGCCTAGGATAATGAGAATACATATGACATCTGGAGGTTCTTTAGCTACTTCCATATCTCTTCACGGTACCAATAGGGCATAACTGTCTTTGGCCTACCCTGAGTAAAGTTCACGATACCAAAGTTGTCGTGCAGCCGGTGCTTGATAAGGCTGGGAGGATAGTTCTCTTGGGGAGTGGGATGAAAAATCTCCAACCCATGCTTGAGGATAACGTCAATACCTTTGCGAGCCTGCTTCACGTAGGAGCAGTCTCGATTACCGGCGTAACTCTTATTGTCGCCAATCGCGATCTCGCCCTTCTCGGCTCTGTCGAGAGTTTGTTGGATTGAGTCGCCGGGGTTGTGGAGGAACCCGATCCTCGCCAGGAGAGTGAATAGAGAAATTAAGGTGGGAGCCAGTTGCCAGCGTGGATCGGCCAGAACCAACCAGCACGGCCCCTCCGCGTGCTCAATCGGGTAGATCTGGGTCGGCTCGAGCCCGACTAGCGCGTCTACTCCTTGCAGGAACTCTAAGCAAACCCCTAACTGCTTGTGAAACTCTTCCGGATTCTCTTTATAGGCGGTGTTGCGGAAGGCTAGGACTGTCCGATCCATTTGGATGGGCTTGTTGAGCTTAAAGTCGTATTCAAAGTCCCAGATGCTAACCTTAGACTGATTCAGGAAAGCCCAAATGGCATCGTGGAGGAAATCTTTGCAGTAGACAAAGGTTGTGGCTTGCTCATAGAAGCTCTCGTTCTCGGGACGAGACATAAAGGCGAATTCGAATCCCCGCGAATAGACCTGGGTCGTGCGGTAGTTGTCCCCGAATTTAATCTCAGGCGCTGGAGCAACCATGTTTTTCCTTTTCCCTAGTCTTCAATCCCAAGGGGGATTATTTGTCGCTTGGTGATAAAGCTGTTCACTTTAACGATGGAGGCACAGGCTTTCAAAGTCTGGAAGTAGGGCTCCCAATCAAACTCAACCGGCACCGAAAGCTCGTGCCAGGCTGATCCGTAGATGACCTGCTTGTAGGTAGCTCCTCGCTCTACTAAAGTATTGAAAAGCTGCTCGATCTCGTCTTCGCTATAGTAATCCGAGACCCGGAAGCGAATGACGCTAAAGCGTCCGGGCTTGGGCCTCTCCGCTGAACCAGTCACCACAGTCGATAACATAACACCCTCTTCTTGGTTTACTGTTGTACACGTAGGTTGAAGCTTGCAGCTCTTCCCCGAAGGGAAGTTCAACTATGACTTTCGTCCGCCGGAAGAGCGAATTCTCGGGGCGCTCCTTCCTGTGGCCTTCAATAGCGTCCAGTTGGTCAAAAGTCGTGTACAGGTGGACTTCTCCGCGCACACGCCCTTTGCCAGGCACGATTCCAGGGAAGCCTCCCAGATGGATCAGTTGGAACCCCTCCAGGTGGGCCTCCGGATGGACCAGATCTATGAGAGTCTCGATCCCGAAGCGGATGTCTCCCTTTCGAAGAGTCCCGTAGACAAAGACTAGCTTTCCGATCATCTTCCTTCCTTCCACTCATCTTTTCCCTCTATACTGATAGTTCCGATAGAACCAATAGGATCGACCAAGAACGCGCCATAGTGACTCGCGAGTGCTACAATTCCTCTAGATCTACACTAATAGACGGGCCATCCACATTTACTTCTTTCACTAGGGGGTGTCCGATTAAGTACTTTTGGACTTCCGGGCGGAGGACAGCACCCCAGCCGGTAATGAATCGCAGGCGTCGATCTACGCCTTCTTGAATAAAAGCATGGTTTAATTCTGACTCGACTTCGGCCAGCGCTTCGTCTAGAGGTAATCCATGCAGATCAATTTCGAGGACCATAGCTAGTCCTTGAGGACTTGTTCGTTTCGCCCCACGACGTCCGCTATGTAAGCCACAGTGCCGCCGCTGTCACGAATGCGCTTCCTGGCTTCGTTGACTCTCTTCTCATCACAGAACAGGCTAGCATAAACGTTGAGCCAGTCGTTGAGAGCTTGAGAGGATCTCTTTAGGGCCTCACGTAGTTGCTGTTCCTTCTCGCTCATAACTGTTCCTTTCTAGTGAGGGAGGGGGGATTCGAACCCCCACGTCTTACCAAGGACACTTGATTTTGAATCAAGCATGTCTGCCAATTCCATCACTCCCCCTTATCTGGTGACTCGCTCACGGAAGGTAATGCGGCCTTTGTCGAATGGAGGAGGACAGATGATGCGGACCTTGTCTCCGCTGATCACGCTGATCTTGTACTGGCGCATCTTTCCGGCCAAGTGGCACTTGATATCCTTGTGGCCTCCCTTCTTAATAGGGATGCGTACCAAGTAGTTATTGTTACCCATGACCCTCTCGACCACGCCCTCCATCTCGTACTGAGTCTGCTTACTCATCTTTCTCCCTGCGAATAGGCTAAAAGGTATTTAACGATATCGGCCCCGGGAGCCATCCCGGCGATGTGCCTGATACAAGTAACGTCAACTCCTTCTATTTCTAGCAGCTGGTTGTATTTATCGAGTCCCGCCATCCCGATGATGTAGGCTTTTCTCTCAGGATTGGCCTCCTCGAACCTCCGCCGATAGGCTACGAGATCCGCTCCGTTGAGAAACTCTACCCCGTCCCTTATGGTCTCTTGGGTCCCGAGGTGATAATCCATGAGGATGACGTCCCAGTCTTGCTCAAGGACATCCAGGGCGGTAGCCTTGGTGCTTACGCGGGTGAAGTTAAACTCTTCCATTGGAAGGCTTTTTCGCAAACTTTTCAGGAGGATTTTGTACAATACGTCCATATCCTCCACAACGAGAACACTTATTGGCAAGATCTTAAAGCTTCCGCAATATGTGGAACTTCGATCTTCAAGTAAACCAAGTCTGCGCCAGCCTTCATGAGAATATTGTTGGTAATCCTGCTGCTAGACGTGCCAACTATCTGGCATTTCGGGCAACTCTGATCCACCCCCACCTGGGTAGCCATTTCTTCCAACGTTCTTCGGTAGGTGATGAGATCAGCCCCATTGCGAACCTGAGTTCCATTGGCCTCGCCAGCTACTCCCAGTTCATAATCCATGAGGATTATATCCCATTCGTCGTCCAAGGCGTCCAAGGCTCCTTGGATGGTGCTGACATGGGTAAATTCAAACTTCTCCATGTCCAACAGATTCTCGAAGAGCCGCAAGAAATACTGGTACAGCTCTTCATTATCTTCGACCACGAGAACTCTCAAGCTCATAGGACAATTACCTCATCTTGGCTGGGATCATCGCCGTACGGTTCCAGTCCAGCTACCTCCCATCTTATCCTCTGCAGCTCCTCAGGGCTAGTTATGAGGTAGTCGCAGCTTGGACCAACGCACTGAGCGACTTGGCCCTCCTTGCCTTCGACCCACGCTGCCGCGCGGTGCTTACACTTCTCTTTCTTGCGAGGTATCTTGGTGTTAGCAACCAACACACTCTTGATGATAGTCTTACAATCCTTACAAAAGGTTTGGAGCTGATTGCAAGGGCGAGTGAAGCCACTAACTTCGACTTGTCGGACTTTAGTCCGGGCGTGCTGACAGACTCCATCCTCTTCCGAGGCCATTCTAGCAAGGAAATCTATAGTCTCTGGATCATCGCAGCGGAATCCCGCAGTTCTCTTCCCTTCCTCTGTCTCCTTGTCTTCTAATAGCATAGTGGCGGCATACTCCTCTTCGAAGCTTAGGCGCGGAATATCGGCCAGAGCTTTCTTGGTTTTGGTTTTCAGAGCCCCCAGAAGCTTCTTCATCAAGAGCAAAAGAACGTAATGCCTCTGAATCTGAGCCTTATCTCCGCCTTCCAGGAGAGCCCGATCTCGAGGGAATAGAGACTCTATAGGAATACGCTTGACCAGGCCCTCTCCGCCTTCAAAGATTATGGTCTCCAAGCTCTTGATGATTGGGCCAAAGGCTGTGCCTGTTACCGCCCCCCAACGAATGTTGGCGTTGATATCGTTCTTGACCCCTATGAGATTCCCGATATCCTCTTCCGTCAGAGACGAATCCAGAATCTCAGTAGCTTCTTCTAGCGAAAGATCATCCACCTTCATTTTCTTTAAACTCCATAGCTAGGCGTCCGACCGCCCTGGTAGTGTGGTCTTCTCTTGGCTTAGGTTGAAGATTCTTGAGAGAGCGCCGACCATACTGTACTTCCTCTACCCTGACTTCCGAGAAAAACTTTCGACCTCCATCGGCTTGCTGGATGAATCCAGTTCGGATCCGGCCCAACACACCAACTTCATCGCCTTTGGCTCGAATCTCTACAAACCGGAGGGCTTCCTCTCCCCATAACGAGCACTGGATAAAGTCCGCAACAGGACCTTCCTCCATCGGAACGACTCGATTGATAGCTATAGTAAATATGCAGTGGGCAGCACCTTTGCGTCCTTTAGGAATATATTGAGGATCTCTGGCCAGTCTCCCGACTAAGTGGCATCGATTATGGTCCACCGATTTCTTTCTCCTTACCGGTTGCTTCTTCCCTCTTCACTGAAATTTTCACGAAGACCTTGCCGAAAGCGTCCCGTAGCTTCGCGGTTAAACTCTCTTTCCAGCTTCTTCTGAGCTTTAAGAACTTTACCCGGATAGATTTCAGGTAACGGGCGGTCTTTTTCAATACGCCAGAGGATATGTCTTGGTCCCCAGTTATAAGCAGCAATTGCTGCTTGCTCATCGCCCTCGAAAATTCCGAGAAGATGATGATAGTACCATACCCCGTAAGAGATGTTGGTGTCTATTTCGTAGAGGGATTTAGTTCCCCGCCACTTTTCTTCCCGAGCGGCTGCAATCCTTCGTCCGGTGGCCGGCATGATCTGCATGAGCCCTCGGGCTCCCGCCCAACTTCTGGCCCGGGGATTTCCCCAACTCTCAGCCACTACAAAGGCCAGAACTCGAAACAAATCCAGATCGTACTTGGCTGCTTCTAACTCAGCAGTTTGGACGATCTGTCGGGCTTCATCCAATTCAATCTTGGTCAACCTCACAAATGCGTGCGCCATAGATTCTCGGGCTATTTCTATGCGCCAGTCGGGCTCCTCTACTTCTGGAGCAGGAGGAGGGAGCTCAAGAGGGGATGAGATTAGCTGCCCATGGTTCAGATACAGGAGAAAGAATCCAGCTAGAGCTATCCGAAACACGCCCCCTCTACGCTGTGCGCAGGACATCTGACTCCCGGATCTCGAACCTGGCAATTTCGTAGATCTCGTCAGCTTCTGGGTCCATGTGCAACTCCTGTCGGTCTAGGAATATGCCCCAGCGTTGGAGCTTGCGATCTAGTACTAACTCCACGCCATACGGATCCATGTAGACCAGCTCCATCGGGCCCATTGCTTCTTTCCACTCTTTAAAACGGGGTGGATCGAAGAAAATCCGCAAAGTCACGGTCGTCGGATCCTCGGGATTCGGAGTTGCGAGGAAGATTATCCCGACAGGTAGTTGCTTGCGCGAGCATAACTCTCCGTCGGGCGTCCGCTCCAAGGATTCGGCTAATGGCAGGCCCGACATCTGCCGCTGGACTTGCTCTTTCAGAAACTCTCTGAGGCTCTGGCAAAGTTGAAGGAATGTCTTCGTCAGCGGACCCGGAAAGATCTTCTGGGTAGACTGTAAATTCATAGCCTTTACCCTCCTTTACAAAAGCATAGAGTCTAAGAATAACAGCCCAGATTAAAAACAGGAGAGATCCGACGCCGATCCCTCCTAGAACATTGGCCGACATCATTGCTAGCGTAAGAAAGATTACAAATGCTAGACTAATTTTGGCGAAGGGTCCTAAGCTTCCTTCCATAACTGATATACCTCGCATAAATAAAGAGTACATTTCTTGCCGTGTCACTAAATTTCTTCCACTGGAGTTTCCCTTCTATGGAAAATTCGTCTCCATCTTGGCAATACTTCCTAAGATTCTCTGCAGTCTTTCCATCGCAAACACACGGGAAAGGGGGCTGATCCTTGTCACCCTGAAAACGGAAGTAGGTTCCGTCTGGACGTGCGATCGGAGCACCAACTATCCGCCCAACTAAAACCACTTCCTGTAGTCGAATTTCCATGGCTACTTTTCTCCTTCCGCAGAAGCTGAGAG
>SDBV01007202.1_pt1 | contig 15263 bp, 23 predicted proteins | sample 2277081 | NCBI WGS metagenome assembly SDBV01 (sample SAMN10402039, study PRJNA504765) | marine sediment metagenome | isolation source: marine sediment core GS10_PC15, 223 cmbsf | place: Arctic Ocean: Southern Knipovich Ridge | collected 2010
CCCCTTCACTCCAGTTCTTAGGATGGTATTCAATCGAGACGGGGGTTGGTATCCCGATGTCGTCTCCACCCTGCTCCATCAGTTTTTGTATCTTCCTGATCTTTGGTAAACTGCCTGGCACTCCAGGTTTTGCATACCTAGACATAACACACCTCCCTTGTTCCGCTGGGAAGTCAAACACAAGTTCGTCGTGGATCTGCATCACCATATAGTAACCTCGCGACTTTGGCTTCGCATTCAATTCGTTGAGGTATACCTGGCAACGAATCATCGCCTTCATCATCCACCAGCAGGCCGTCCCCTGAATGTAGTAGTTCAGCGGAACTGTAGGTAGTATTCTACCATAATTCGTGCGCGTACAAAGTAGTGGGTAGCCGCGCTTAGGATCCACTGTCTTGTCGGGCATTGTCTCAACGTAGCCGTGCTTTTCGGCGTACTCAATCAGCTTTTCATTCAGTTGCTTAGACTTGCGGAATCTACCTGCTATTCTGCGCTGCGCGCCGGGTACGTGATAGGCTTTGTCTGCTGTGCCACTCTGCTCTACTGCGCCATACTGCACGGCGAAGTTACCGTTCTTTGCCCACTGATACCATGTATCAGCGTACTCCTTCTTAGCCTTCAACAATCCCTTAGGATCGTTATGGTCCCATTTGTCAGGGTGCAGGATGGAAAACACCAGCAAGTGATTGCTGCCGAAGAATGGGGGCTCATCAGGCTTCTCGAATAGCTCGATCTGCTCCGTCTCTCCTGACTTGTAAGCCGGCAATCGCAGCTCTATGTTCTGTGCATCAAGGCTCCACCATTCCCGTCCAGGTGCAGGACCAAAGCAGTACCGCAGATTGGATCCTTTCTGCTTCGAGATGTTCTGTTCGTTCGGATTCTGACTGCTCCACCGTAGCGTATCAGTACCAGTCGGGTTCAAGGACGGATGAAGACGGAACCAATCAGCTTCCTTAGTATAATTTGTTCCCCCGGAAGCAGATGGGGAGGTTACGATTAAAGGCAACCAAAATCTTCTATATCCTTCCATATAAGCAAGTGCGGTGTCTCGCTTGCGCTTTGTCAGCAACGAGTCGATAAAGAGCTTGGCTTTGCTGCGTCTTGGCAAACTGACTTGATAATCCTCCATGACTTTCTTGTCTAAAGAAGGCTTACCTGTCTTCTGGCTCTTTCTTAACACACTCAGCTTCAACACGTCAAAGATGAATGTCGTAAGTGACTTGTTATTACTAGACTTCGGGAGCTGTAAGTCGTAATCGTAACTCTTGGCAAGATTAGTGCAAACCCTTCCAGCCTCCCCAGACTCTCTCGTGTACTTATGCTGTAGTTCAGTTAGTCGACTACCGCTGATGGTTACTCCGTGGCCTTCCATCTGGCTCACGATGGGGAGGATTTTCAATCTCTCTTGGTAGATTTTCCATAGATTACGCTTCTGTAAGGCTTTCTGTTGCTCCCTGAAAAGTGGGACCAACACCTCACTATCACTGTTGCCATACTCCGAACACACCTCCCACCACGGATGTTGCTGATTTCCCGTCCATATATAACTTTCTTCTTTTGCAATTGCTCGTGGAAGCCACATATCGTTCTTCCAAACGGTCCCTCTTGCGCTCGGCATCTGAGGCAGTCCAACTCTTGCGATTTGCCAGTTAGGGTATTTACTCTTAGCAATGCGGCGCGCTTCGTTTGTTGCCTCTTTGATTGCATCCTCGAACGGCTTGACGTTGATTCCAAGGTACATCAAGACCATTGTAGTAAGATCATGTGGACGGTTGCTGGCAAGAAGATGACCTGCTAACAACGTGTCATAGACTTTACTCCAATCCCAGTTTAGCTCCAGACTATGAAACGCAAACACAGTTCGCAGAGCGGCTACATCAAACTTGGAATTCTGTATAATAATCTTGTCAGCCCTATCAATCTCAGCCTGAATATCTTTCAAGTCGTTCCTAGGCACTCGCGGTTGTCTTGTTACCGGGTTTACGTTCCATGTCCAGTAGGTCTGGAGGCCATCATCATCAGTTAATTGGACCATAAACGGTTTGGCGCCATGACAGAAGTCAAGTCCAGTAGTTTCAACGTCTAAGCCAATCATACCCTCAACTCCTAGTGCTAAAGCTTATTACAGTTCTCTTCAGCTACCAAGACCCTTTCGTCGTCAACGTCTAATGCAACATGATATACCCATCCATCGCACTTCGGACTATATCTACCCAGATTGTTGCCATCCTCGTAACCGATTATCGTGCCAACATATATACCGGAAGTCCTTCCTCGGTTACTCTTAATCTTTATCTGGACCCTCTCACTCAGATTGAACTTTCTAGGTGCCATGCGGTTAGTAGTATCATGGCTCATTGGTCACCTCCATTTTGTAAGTGATGGCCTGCTCGCCGATAAAATAGGGCAATGCCTCCAAACAGAATGTCTCAATATCTCCCTTCGGAAAATTGGAAAGTGGGTCCATCCACCTAGCTCCAAAACATTCAGCAAGTCCCGTCACCGTGGTAGGCTGCTCTGATTTGATCCTTGATGCTATTTGCAACACTTCTTTAAAGAAGCCTTGGCTGACAATGTGCCCGCGCCTCCACAGCAAGTACAGCGTTTGGGCAACCTCGCCTCGAAAGATCGCTACTACATCCGGGTCGGCGCTTTTGCTAGGATCGAAATGTAGTTTCATGGTTATCACTTACTCACCTCCCGCCGCGCGTGCGGTTTTCTGTTGGTTTACCGATCAGTGTCAAATCAGTCTTTCCCATACGCTCCATCCAACGACTCAAATTGATCAATGGCTGCCCCCGAAAACGACGAACGATAGGTGCGGCATCGATTATGCGATGATCCTTACCAATCGTTACCTTGACGGTCATTCGGTTATTAGAGAGTCTCCAGACCGTACTCATTCACTCACCTCCCTTCGCCGCTTGCGCGGCTTTGCGAGTCACTTTCTGTCCTGCTTCGATTAAACCTGGTGGTGCGGTGACTATCTTCACATCACCCGCCGCTTCAGCGGCTTTGGGATATTGGCCCTCGACGTCATCGCACTCGTGTCCCGCCTGGAGATTGATCCTCGTCGGCCTCAATTCGCTCACTCCGTTCTTTCCGCAGCCGCTCGACCTCGGCCCGCATCTGGCCAGCGTCCCTCAAGCACTCATTGATGGTAGCCGCGGCATTCGCTGAATTCTTCAACACATCCTTTGCAGTCCAGTCCTGACTCATCACTCACCTCGCTCCAGGGAATTTTTTAAGTAACTTGCTCAATAATTCAACCATTTGAGGGATATAGAGCTGCTTACAGCAAACTAGACCCACGCGTTTGATCTCTTCCGTTAGCCGTGCGACTTTATTATGTCGCTGTACGATACCTTTCAACACCTTCCGCGATCGCACGACGTATTGATCTCTGTCTGCCACAGAAGGTAAACACAAGCCCTCAGGCACGTGGACACAATGATGTACCAACGCGACTACTCTCGAGCCCTCTATCACGAAGCCTCGATACGTGTTACCCACCAAGACCTCTTCATATTGCCACTCTGTCATCACTCACCTTCCATTCGTCTGATAACCCACGCCAGAATGTGGCATTGCCCCTCCGGGAAAGCTCCGGTGTTACCCACCTCTATCTCATGGGTATGCCTTTTACAGCATTCCTTCCACTCGCGTTTGAACGCCTCCAACAGCTCCCGCCGCTGCTTCCGTAGGCGATTGGCGGCTTTCTTGTGCTTTCCCATCTACTCACCTCCCTCCGCTTGCGCGGCTTTCATTATAGTTGTTGACTGCTTAACAGTTCCTTCAACTCCAAATGGCGTTGCAATAGTTATGATGTTCGGCCGCTGCGGTACTTCTGCTACCATTACTAATTTCAACGATTCACCGTCCGTGAAATGAAATATAATTATCGCTCCGCCCGCCGGGGCTTCCAAGCAGTCTATTGTTTTTCCACGAACAAACTCTTGGATGTGCCCACAACTAGGAAATCCCATCACTCACCTTCCTTTGCTTTCGCGGCTTCACGTTCTTTTGCCAGCAGGTATCGCATGACTTCAGGCCATTCCTTCTCAAACAACTCCCATGACACGCAACCAGAAATCATCCGTGGCTCGCCAAGCTTGCGGCTCTCCCGGTCGTCGCAGATATAGACGGTGCTATCCTTCTCTAAGCGAATCTGAATTGAATCACGATCGTTGTAACCGAATCCAATACAAAACGTATTGAGCAACACATCGACGCTAACACGTTGCTGCTCAGATCGTGTTGTCTTTTCTGGAGTTGGCATCATTCACTTCCTGCCACTTGTCGCGGCTGCTACAAGAGCTTCAAACGCTGTTCGACCCGACCCACCAGGCAGGTCACGTGCATACTCGCCAAGTTCGGCAATAGTCCGTTCCAGCCGCTCGACCTGGATCCGCTTGCCTGCGTCATCGTCATCGCGTCGCTGCAAGTATCTATTCAGCCAGACACCTTGTTCATCGCTACTCAGACCCTCCGGCATGGATCGCTGTATTAGTTGCTTGTATACCCCGTGTGAGACCGGCGGTGTTTGTTCTCCGGTTCCTAGCAGGTTGAGCACCTCCTGGCGGACATTCTCCAACTCCAGGCCCAGATTTATCAACAGCAGGCCAGCGATGCCTCCAGACTCTCGCAACAGCCCTAACAGCAGGTGCTCGGTTCCCACGTATTTGTGGCCGAGGTCCCGAGATTCCTCCATGGCATACGTGAGAACCCGCTTTGTTCGCGGCGTTTGTGGCAGCTTGCCCCAGTTGCTCCAGGCGGGCGCGATCAGCACCAGCTTCTCAACCTCGCGGCGAATGTCGTCCAGAGCAACGCCTGAATTTATAATGGCGATGATGCCATGGCCAATATCTCCTTTCCTACTAATCAGCCCGAGCAGGAGGTGTACGGTTCCGATATATTCGTGATTGAGCCGCCGAGCCTCCTGCTGGGCCAGTTGGAGGACTTTCCTTGCCCTATCCGTAAAACGCTCGTACATAGTTCACTCACCCCCCGCCGCTTCAGCGGCCAGTAATTTCCCCACAGATTGACGTGCATAACCGATTGCGGTGTCTCGGTTGTGCCTAACACGTTTTGATCCAAGATCATTATCGAGGATATTCTGCAATCCATCGCGCAGCCGCTCGACCTCGGCTTCCGCTTTGCAAGCGATGACCACCACGTCTAGGTCGGCTATGTCCTTACCTGCCAACGCCCGCCTCCCTATCTCAATCGCTTGAGTTGGAACGTATTCTGCCGATGGGTGGGTCATCCAACGGGCAAGGGCCATCCGCAGCCGCTCGATCTCCGTTTTCTGTTCTCTAATTAGCCGGTCCTTGCTGGCAACCAGTTTAACTACGTCCTCAAACATCTTGAGTGGATTGCACATCACTCACCTCCTCTTCAAAAACGCTTTTTCCCATTGCTGAGGTGTTGCAAACTTCGGTTTATACATTTTCCCCTTCAAGACCATCCTCCACTTCTTCCAACCTGCTACCTCTCCTTGCAAGCCCGCCTCAATCAATTCATCTCGTCTTTCAGCAAAACTCAAACGGCTCAGCCCAGCGGCAGATAACACACGATCTCCGTGTTGGATTATAGCCACAAATCTGCAATCAGTAATCTCGTGGTGCTCCAGCATTGCTCTGAGTCTACCATCGTGGATGTAATTATGACAGCAGAAACAGAGCGGTACCGTCTCGATATAAGTCAGTCTGCCTAGCTTGTAGTCAACTTTGTACAGCTCATGCCCTTCCAACCATTGCCTGAAAGCAGCGCTGAACTTGTAGATTCCACAAGCTAAACAACGATAGGCAGTTGACTTATAAGCAGCTTTACGAGTCTCGTTCCACCACTTAGGTCCTAGTATACTTCGAGGTGTTACACCGTGCATCGGTGACGGTATATTCGGACACAGCAAAATCTCGGGCCGAGTTTTTAGCTGTGGTTTTGGTCTAACCGTCTTCCGCAGTTTCTTGCTTAGACTCACTTGCTGTTCTCCCCCTTCCTTGGAAGAAACGCTCTGGCGCGCCTAAGTCAATAAAGGACATTTCCTCTTCTCTGAATGTCACTGGTTGATCACCTCGAACAGGATTCAGAGTGTACATCACGCCATCATAGCGTACCGGCTTTCCTCCACTACTCCGTAGCTGTCTTATAAATTCAGCATGAGCCTTATCTAGAATCTCCTTGTCTATTTTTAACATGGTCTCTGCTGATTTGACTCCCTTACGGCAAGTCAACAGGGTCTTCAGCGCATTTCTCAGTTTATCATTTCGATTCATCATCTTCTCTTAGGTCTAAAGGTTGACGGTTGTTTCTTCCCAGTACCTCTACAAGGTACACACTTCCCTTTTCGGCTACTAACACCAGATCCCCCGCAGGCTACACACTTCAACTTAGGTATCTTCGGCATCGTCTACTTCTCTCCGATTACTACAATGAAAATTGCCACTCGCCGTCGATGAACTATCCGGAGTGGCACGAATAAGTCTAGCGAGAAGTGCATCGAGCAATGAGTGAACTCGATTGGTTCATTTTAGCGCTGTAGCGCTAGGAGCTCTAGCGGCTTACCCCCTTCTCATCTGTAATCCCTTTCTGCTTTCCCCGCAATTCACGGTAGCGTCCAGGCCATAGCATCCTTGATTCCTCCCCAGGAACGAATCCACATTCAATTGCCCGAAACCGCATCATCTTGTGATTATGTAGAATTGGTCTCACTGTTAGAATATCACAGATAATACGTTTCCGTGATACTCCAAACAATGAATCGAAGGGAGCCGTCCATTTGTTATTGACTCCAAACCGTCTTGTCCGGAACAACAGATGAACTCCTAGCTTCCAATTCTGCACAAAGTAGGTTATCACCAACTACTCCTCTCGTGTTTGAAAACCATCGCGGCGACCCGACTTGCCATTTCGGCGGGCGACGTCCCCGCGTGTCTCGCATGGCTGCGTTGCGGTAAATCCACCGCATAAACCTCGGGAGTGCTGCTTCCCGGTCGGGCTCCAAGGGATGATTCACGACCCGAGGCTGCGTACAGCCGGTTTCGGGTCGCAGCAGTTTGTGGAGCGGTACGCCGCCGCCGCGATGGTTGTGTTGTAAGTGGCTCCGACCGGACTCGAACCGGCACGATCGTTCGCATGTTTTCTGTCATAATTTCAGACAATGGCTTTTCCAACGATCTCAAGCCAATATCAGCGTCTACCAATTCCGCCACGGAACCGTTGCCGGCCTCTTACCGGCCCGAAGGTTTCTGTTGATTTGTGAGAATGCTGAACCTTTAAGTAGTTTCTCAGTGGCTCCGACGGGAGTCGAACCCGCAACCAGCGTTTCTCTTGCAACGCGGCTTCTGTTCCTGCTGATCGCCAATTTGCCACAAGCGATGCGTCTACCAATTTCGCCACGAAGCCAAACTGCTCGGCTTTCTGATTCCTGGTACCGAGCAAACCAGGGTCTCTTTCTTAATGAGATGAGAAGCAGTGGAGCGGTCCTAAACGTCCTTCAGGTCATCCCAACTAACGGACCTGTAGAGCTTGTTGGTATCGAGATTCTTCGCATTGCAGGTGCGCTTACCTGTAAAGATAGCGGTGATCTCTACATTTACCGCCTTACGCGCTTTGGGCGGCTTATACTGGAAGACGTCACCCTTTTGAGGCGGCTCAACTTCCTCTTCTTCCTCCTCCTCCCCAGCTTCCACCTCTTCTTCTTCCTCTTCCTCCGAAGCCTCCCTAATAGCCTCGACCAATCCAGGCCAAGTATCAATCGCCTCAGCAGCTTCTTCATCAATGCCAACTGCTTCAGCTAGTTCACCTAGTCGAGCCTGCGCAGCCTTGGCAGACTTTTCGTCCTCCTCGTTCTCAGCAGCAGCCGCCAAGTCGTCCAAGGACTCCCCCTCTTCTGCCTCTTCCTCCTCTTCTGTAGTCTCGTCGACTACATCATCCTCTCCTTCCTCTTCTTCAAACTCACAGGCACCTCGCCAGTCGCTGTTGACTCTTGGGTTCGGGAACTGTTTACTAGGCTTACCCTGCCAAGTACGGAATCTGAAGTGGGGTCGCTCTTCCTTGACAGCCTCTACGGCCGCCTCAATATCTTCAAACTCTAACTCGCTGGTATCCACGCCCAACTTGCGTAGTTCATTGAGTACCCAACCATAGTGGTCCTCAACAGTCTCACGAGCCCGATCTGGAGTATCACACATAGGTTCTGTAATACTCGTTCTGAGTCCTTCGACGTGCATCCCCTCGAACTCCTTCGGAGACTTTGCTACTCCTGCTGCATAGAAGTAGTACTCGCCTTTATTATCCCCTTTCTTGAAAACGTCGAACTTGCAATCAACGAGCTGTGCAACACCCCCAACGATACCCGCTGGTAAGTCGCCTCCTGCGCTGTAAGTAGTGGTATCATCCTTATGCGCATCATGCGAGCTTTTCGCTCGTTTCCCTATCTTCGCAGCCAATCCACTCTTTCTCGTTCTTCTAACCATCACAGTCGTCCTTTTCAGTTTGGAAGCAAGTTTTGTTAATCTACAACCCCTACAGTCGCAACCTCAATCATTCCTCCTTTCGTTTTCCGTCTCTCTGAATTGCGTCATATACCTCACGGCGATGAACCGAAACTTCCTTCGGCGCTTCGATACCTAAACGGACCTTGTCCCCCCGGATCTCCACGACTACGATCGTAATGTCATCGTTGATGACAATACTTTCGTTCTTCTTCCGCGATAGAACTAGCATCACTTAACCTCCTTGCCTTTGAATTTTTTGTTTCTTTTCAACGCAGAGCTTATTGGCGTGTTCCTGAGATACGTAGGATTTTGAGCAAATATACCCTTCTGGGTGAGCTTCACAGACATAATCAGCATGGCCAACCTCTGCGACCCGGGTCTTTGGGTCAGCTATTTCACAACCATTGTTGCGACAGTTTATAATCCCTGTAGCAATATCAAGTTCAGCTCCCCAATAAGGACAAATTCTGTCCTGGGACCGCTTATCTAGTTCCCAACTTTCTATACTCCGCATTATGTCCCTGCATCTCTCGACGAATTCTTCTGCCAACAGTTCTGATGAGAATACCCCATCTATTTGATACCCCGAGTATTCTCCAGATGTAACTAAGTAGATTGTTGTCATTTTCAACCCCCTTGATCAATTAGAGCCTTGATCTTGTCGAACGTCGGATCGACTATTACGTCTGGTAAGTGTGTTCCCTTAACTGCTCTGAACCCTGTAGTATACACCTCGTCCGGTCCTGTTCTCAGGCAGTATTCTACTCCAGGCAGCCGCTTGACCTTGGTTATTGTTTTCTTACCAACCTTGACCTTAGTCCTGCCAACCTTGCTGCGGATGAAGGTCTGACATATATAATCGACGGATGAATTCAGCCAGCCAACTACCGCAGGTGATAACGCACTCGCCACGAACGGCATCAACAACTCCTGGTTCCCTTCTCCATCAGTATTGAATTCGCGCTCTTGAGCGATGATTACTACGTTACACCTTAGACTCAGCATTGCTCGAATCGACTCTCTCATCCGCAACGAACAAATACCATACTGCTCCCGTGAGGCCATTCCCCAAGACTTCTGAGCTGGTAGCTCATCTAAATCTAAGACGTCTCGTAACGTGTGGTCTTGTAGTCCAGTTGCATGATCCAATACAATTGTCTGGAAGTTCTCTGCGAGCTCTAGCAACTCTGGTAGCTGATCGGCTTCACGAAGAATCTTCGGGTCAATTGTTTTGCGATACTCAGGCTTATCAATACTCCTAAGCTCACCCGGCCGCTTGCTCCCGCTGCATATTATCGCCATTATCGGCTTTGGGAACGTTGCCCATAGCGTCGTCTTCCCCGTCTTCGATCTACCATAGAGGTTGATTTTGATACCATCAGAAGCATCAGGCCAAGCAGAATCAAATTTCGGTTTTGCTGAACGCCGTCTCTTGGCTTTCTTACGAGGTATTTGTTTTTTGATGGTAGGCACTATCCCAGCTCCCTAAACAAACTGTCAGCGTGTTCCAATCCAAGCGTACTACCAGTCGCGAGGTGCTCATCTAGGTCTGTAGCGCCGCCCTCTGCAAGCACATTATACATGCCAAAAGGAGTGCGCCAGTGGACAACTCTGCCATCATCCATGTTTCTACCGTATAAGTCGTTGTCGTTCGACACCCATGCCCACCAATCACAGAGTTGCTCCAGGATTGGCGTAAGAAATTCTCGCTTGAACCGAAGCACATCCTGCTGCGTAACCTCTACCTTCCAGCGCATAAAATACGTTGCAGGCTCTTCGGCTATTATACCAGCTAACCGACTGTAGAAATGCTCTACGGTTTCTTCTGGTTTAGTCTTTGTTGCCTTGTGTCTGCGGATACTACCCTTACCACCGCTGAGAGGCCGGCGGACCACATTGTACATGACACCTTTGATTGGGTAAGCGTCAGGCAAAAAACTGTCCGGTCGAGATGTAACGGCTTCTTGGTCAAGAGCAACCAGGTAAAACATCATCTGGAGGTCGAACTGAAACTGCTGCTTGATCTGCTCCTCATTGATGTCTCCCTTCGTCTTGTGCTCCACGAGGTAGACGCCGGCATTCCTACCTTTGCCGATCAGGTCCACCCCGTCCCACTTCCCCCTGAGCTTCACGACGCGACCGCATGGTAACTGGTAAGGTACGCTAAACGTCTGCTCTTGGAGAAGAGAAACTCGATGTTCTGCAACTTTGTGCTTCGCCCAGTAGTCCAAATAGATTGGGAACTGTATCTTGCATACGTTGTACCAGTGCTGGATCTGCTCCTGCTGAAGAGGATATTTCCGGCAGAGTTTCTTTGCGTACTGTCTGAGTATTTCAGCCCAGTAGGACTTAAACACTTTGGCTTCAACAGGATTTTTAGTAAATGCTTCTTCGCAGATATGCCACATACTCCCGTACTCGATACGATGATTGAACGTATCGACGGGCCGTAGACCGTCCACTACTAAGACACGGAACCGCTCGCGGCACATCAGAAACCTACTAAGCATAGACTGAGTGATGCCGTCGACTTCCGGGCCTTTCCAAAGCAGTCCCCTGCGCTTCGCTTTGCGGCTTGCCTTGTGACTAGCGCTGAGCTTCGACAGTTTCATTACAACACTTCTCTTAGCTTTCTTTTTTGTCACCAGACTCTCCATTCTCCGAGTAATTAGAGATTGCTAACAACGTCGGCGAAACAGTCATCCCCAGCTCTCCCTTCAACTGCGCCAACTCCTTTGCCAATAAGCATATCACTGCTTGCACTTGACGCAACGACTTCGTCGATTTCGCTTGACCGCGGGTTGCCGTGAATTGCACACCATCTACTGCCTTGACAGCCCCTGAGATGTTGCCAATTGTAACTGGCCGCTTGAGACGGCCTTCTACATAGGAGGCAAAGGATTTTACAGACCACTTACCAACCTTGATTTCTTCAGCGTGGTCTACAAGCAGGTCCTCAACAATCCTGCACTCTTTCCGAGACAAACAGTTCTTTAACATCAGTCAGCTCCTCTATCTTTCGGTTATACCCCTTGAAACTCGTATACTAGACCCTAAATTCTTAAAGGTTGTCTAAATCCTCAACAGCATCCTCTAATATCACAACAGACCTGCGGATTGCGAGTCCTCGTTGGGATATGTCCATCCTGAGTATAGCAGCAGGGTGGATAATGCTGGCAAACCTCATGTAGTTATCCCCTGATAACCACTCTACCCCTTCAGGTTTACCATCCAGGCGAAACTGTGCCTCTCCAGAGATATGCTTTTCTGTTAGTCTGCCTACCAATACAATGAGTTTAGGTTTGCAGAGTCTTACAAACTCTACTAACCTGGGAGCACAGGCCTCTATAGCTTCCTTTGAAGGTTCTTGCGCCTTGTTACCATCACCACCAATAGGAATACAAGCAACTAGGTTGGTCAGTGCGTAATCACACTGTTCACCGATAGCTGCTTCAATAATCCTGTCTAACAGCTTACCCGCAGGTCCAAAAAAAGGTTTTCCAAACACGTCTTCTGAAACACCTGGAGCCTCTCCGATCAGCAGAACATCACAAGGGACTTTACCACGTGCCAATACTACACAGGTTCGGTTACGGTGCAGACAGCATCTAACACATCCAGACCATTTTGACTTGTGTTTTTTGTACGGCGTCATTTACACTCCTCCTTAGCTATTTTGCCGGCGGCAGAATTCCGCAATAAGCAGCGCATCTGCTACTGCTAGCTGCTTGCCTTTTGGACCATCCCAATAGTCTAACCTAGGAAACAACTGCTGAGCCTTTGCACGCAGTCGGTTCTTCCACTCACTCCGTCGCTCCGTTTTCTTCCTGGGAGAAATAGAAAGCGCACGCATCCAGACTTGTGGCGTAATATGTTCTGTCCTGATACCTCTTGCGGTTAGTGCCATCTCGATAGCACCGTACCCTCGACCGAAAGTGAACCCGGATTGCGCGGACTGCTTTGGCATTGAGTGGACTCTCTCGATGGTGGCCGTAGTCGTATCCCATTCCGGGTTAGACCAATTGAAGAACCAGTTCCAAATATCCATGTTTGTCAAGGGCATAGGAATTACATCAATTACTCTACTGCGTGAAAGACACACCAGTCCACCATGCTTGCCAGGGTCTATCCCAATAAATTGATAACAACGGGTGGTGCGAGGCACTAGTCCACTCCTCTTTGTTAGATTTCAAATTCATCGTCGGTTATGTCCTCACCACCGGTTAGGACTTCTACCTCAGGGGCTTCGCCTAGACAGTCTATTATGTCAGCCATTGCTGCACGCGCTTTGCGCCACAGCTTGGCTAGATGTGCATCAGCTACAGATTTTGTGGGTATAAATTCAAAGATGCAGAATCCCAGCCCTTCGTAGCTGACATACTCTTGTAACTCCTGCTTAGAAAGCTTCCTAGACGGTAGTGGTCCAGGAGGTACTATTTCTGGCATCCCGTGAGCAGTATCCAATACCCATCTACCGGGCTCAGGATAAGTCAAGCGTTTCTTGGATAGTTGTTTTGGCACGCCAGTCTATTATAAGCAGCCAACCACGTCGCACAAAACAGCAAACTTTTTTTTGTTTTTGCCATTGCATTCGTCAGTTTTTGCATTATACTAAGTATACAGCAGGGTCTACTACTACTACTATACTACTATAGTAGTATAGTGTATAGGGGGAGTATTACTTTGTAATACCAGACACAGAAAATTTGTGTGCAGCCTGTTTACATTGTGAGGCTCCGCGCTTATACTAGCATCCGCCGCATGGCTAACCAGTAATCGTGAACCCGTTATTAAGGAGGAGTTGTAATGCCGAAGACATTAAAGGAAAAGAAGTCTACTAAGAAATCAACCAATCACAAGAGACCAGTTAAGTATGACAGACCGTCTGTTAAGATGTTCGTCGGTGACAAATCTCTGACATCTAAGATAACCAAACAGCTCTTAGGGTGGCAAGAGGTCACTGACGGTCCATATCTGCTGAAGGATCTGTATGGCAAGAAAATAGTGTGCCACAACAATATCACGAACCGTCCCTTCTCAATGAGTATTGTAGCTGTGCTCAAGCAGGAAATACTAAGACGACGCTGGTACCTGAACCTTGAAAGCAGGATCATCGGTTGCAGCGGACTAGTGCTCAATGGCCAGCACACTTTCATTGCGCTTATACTAGCCGTTCAGGAATGGGAGTTGCATCCTGAGATCTGGAAGGAATTCTGGAAAACTGAGCCGGTTATAGAAACATCTATCGGCTTCGGAGTAGACGAGTCCGACAAGGTAGTCAACACTATGGACACTCCGAAGCCGCGCACTCTTGCCCACGTAATCTACCGTAGTCCGTACTTCTCTGATTACCTTAGCAAGGACAGAGCCAAAATCGCTCGCTTCGCTCAGTTTGGCGTCCAGATGTTATGGAACCGTACAGGGGTTTCAAGTGACTGCGGGCTGCGCAAAACTCACAGCGAAATGATTGACTTCATCGAGAGGCACAAACGCATTCTAGATTGCATCAGACATATCTATGAGGAGAATGGTACCGAAGGACGCGTAACAAAGTTCATCACAGCAGGATATGCCTCTGCGTTGTTATACCTAATGGCTTCGAGTAACACTAAGTCTAAGGTATACTACGACTCAAGTAGTCCATCTGAAGACACAGTAGACTGGAGTAATTGGGACAAAGCTTGTGACTTCTGGGTCTGTCTTGCAGGAGGCGATCCCAAGCTGGATGCAATTGGAACGGCAATATCTAATCTGGTCGATGAAGAAGGCAGTTCGCCGGCAGAACGATGTGCTATAATCGTCAAAGGCTGGTTAATCTATTGCACGAAAGTGCCTATAACCGAGAAAGCCTTGTCTCTTGAATATCACGAAGAGGATGACGTACGTGAGCTGGTAGAGTTTCCAACAACCGGTGGAATTGACTTAGGCAAACCAGATAGCCTTGATACTCCTGCAAATGACGACCCTAGAGGTAGTGACCCATCCCAAGAAGAAATCGAGGAAAGGTCATCTAAGGTAAGAAGTTCAAAGGCTTCTAAGAAAGATGGTGAGGATGCTCCTGTAAAGTTATCCAAGTCTGCCGGCAAGCAAGATGGGAAAACAGACGCGCGGCACGGTACTACAGAATGGCTTTCTAGGATGGCGTGGGTAAGCGAAAAGGATGGGGAAACCTGGCGAGGTAAAGTAGTCGAGGTACTAGGCAAAAACGCTAGACTGAAAGTCGCTCAAGGATTTCAAGGCGCAAGTAGCATCCGCACCGTGCTGGTACACGACCTACGCAGGGCTAACCCTACCGGAAAGGGGTAAGTCTTCTCCGTACCCCCTATTATGTGGCCTATGCGGCCCGTGTAGCCCTTATTACAGCCCTAGGGGCCTCGTGTAGCTAACACCTACTGCCAGGTGGCAATTGTAGGTGGTTCCCTGGTTGCAGCCCTTAAATGGCCCGAAAAACGGCCAAATTCTAGGGAATTCCAAAGTTTTTTGTCAACGTAACTCCTTGCCTGGTAAGGGGTTGTATAGTCGCCCCCGCTTATTGCCCACAATAATTGCCCCCGCCTATTGCAATTCGCCTAGTACCCCGTATAATACAGTTGTAATGCAAAACACAACCACACCCCCTGAAACCCTACTACAGGAGATCGAAACGATGAAGGTCACACGAACTAGGATCGACGGTCGGATGATTGAAGCTTGGAAAAAGGGCAACACTTTCTATTGTCAAGATGTGATGTGCGCAGGTATTGTAGGCCGTGGTCGAAGTGA
>SDBV01007203.1_pt1 | contig 15261 bp, 18 predicted proteins | sample 2277081 | NCBI WGS metagenome assembly SDBV01 (sample SAMN10402039, study PRJNA504765) | marine sediment metagenome | isolation source: marine sediment core GS10_PC15, 223 cmbsf | place: Arctic Ocean: Southern Knipovich Ridge | collected 2010
GTTTTGGAATATGCATTCGTACGGATGCAGCAGCGGAAACCGGTTGCTCAGTTAAAAATTAAAAACCTGATATCCGGGAAGGTAATGAATTATACGGCTCACCAAAACGAATCATTTAAGGAGGCAGAAATTGAGGTAAATCCAGTGCAGTTTATCTATCATCACAGTGGTGAATACTGGTTCCATGAGGCGGGGAAACCGCAAAACAGGTTTTCACTGAAAGATGACATCTTAGGAAACACGGTGAAATACTTAAAACCCAACACCGAAATCAAGGCGTTCAAATTTAACGGCAAAATAATCAACGTTGAACTGCCCATTAAAGTTGATCTGAAAGTAACCGAAGCCCCTCCCGCGATACGAGGCAACACCGCCCAAGGCGGAACAAAAGTAGCTGTTCTCGAGACCGGCGCTAAAGTAAACGTTCCTCTCTTCATTAATGAGGGGGATATTATACGAATTAACACCAAAACCGGCGAATACGCCGAACGGGTAGAGAAAGTTTAATAGCCGTTACTACCCTACTTCCCCCCTGCCTTGTCTAGCGCATCCCTCAACGCATCCCGAAGCCCGGCAACATCAGCCGTGCTTTTAGGTTTCTCGGGACGTTCTTTTCTTTGTGTTGGTTTTAAATCGCTGAGCTTAATTTCAGGCCCGCTTTGCTTTTTAGAAAGAGGTAGACCATCTCTCACAATTGAGGACGAACGTTTAAGGGGAGAAAAAGACGTTGATTTCTTTTGTTCGCGCCGATCCCTGCTTTCAGACTGTTTTTCTTGACTGGAAACCTCAACCTTTGCCGACTTCTTATCAAACTCAATGCCCAAACCAGAAAGATCAGTAAGGTATTTTTGTTGGGTCCGGCCGGTTAATACTGTTTTTGCCGGGATAGGTTCTAACTCTCCTGCTTTAATTTTATTTAAACAATTTTTGCAATACACTGGCCTTCCCGGCGTTGGTTCAAACGGTACTTCAGAGCTTTTACCACAGAGAGAACAGTTCACCTTATACTTCCCCTCCTCACCGGGCCTAGCACTACCCTCTAATATTCCGATCCAACGTTCAATTTCTTCTTCCACTACCTTTCGAGGCCTGGCGTAACGTTTATTAGAATTCAGAATGACTTTTTCTGCAGTCAAAGAAGATGATTTAACTTCAAAAGGCGGCAAGGTTTTAGCCGAAAAAGGACGGCAGGTCACACCATTAACCATTAATTTTATGTAGACGCAATAGTTGGGAAGATTAACGATGTCTTTAATCATAAACTCCGGCGTAAATTCCGGCTCTAAAAATTCAGCATCTGCTGCTCCCACCCTAAACACTATCGCGGTACCTACATTACCAAAGATAGAATCCCTTACCTTTGTTGAGACATCGGTTATAAGCTGGCCGACGTACTGATGAGCAATAATAAGGTTTAAGCGGTATTTTCGCGCTTCAGAAAGAATACCCGCAAAAGAATCGGTGGCAAAATTTTGAAACTCATCAACGTATAGGTAAAAATCCACCCGTTCCTCTTCAGGAATTCTCACCCGCTCCATGGCAGCAAGCTGAATCTTAGTAATAAGCATCCCTCCTAAGAGGGCAGAGTTATCCTCTCCTATTCTCCCCTTAGAAACATTTATCAAAAAAATCTTTCCCTCATTCATAATGTTAAAGATATCAATTGTGCTCCTCGACTGACCAACAATATTTCTAATCAAATCGGTTGAGAGAAATTGGCCGACTTTATTCTGAATTGGTGCGATAGCCTCGTTGCGAAACTGATCCCGCCACATTTCATACTCATGAATCCAGAACGCTTTCACCACGGGATCCTTAACATTACTGATAATCTCTTGACGATATTCCTTGTCAACGAGAATTCTCATTATACCTAGAAGCGTTGAATGGGGCGTGTCTAAGAGGGCAAGAATTGCATTGTTCAAAATGTACTCCATTCTAGCCGACCACACATTTGCCCAGATCTTCGTAAAAATCCCCATGAGACCCGATGCAACCAAGTGTTTATACTTAGGATCGGGCAATTCTAGTACATTAAAACCAACGTGGTGTTCGGTATCGGCCGGATTTAAGTAAATAACGTCATCTATCCTCTCTTCGGGAATCTTACTTAACAAGCTCTCAACTAATTCTCCGTGGGGATCAACAACACAAACCCCTTCACCATTGGCAATATCCTGAACAATCATATTATTTAAGAGGGCTGATTTCCCGGTGCCGGTCTTACCAATAACGTAGACGTGCTGGCGGCGGTCATTCCGCTTAATGCCAAAAAGCCGATTAGTACTGCGAAAATCGGTTTTACCAAAATAAATGACGTCTTTCCCATTATTATCACCAACTGCCATAATTGAATTTTACAGCTCAAATAGCTTATTGCAAACCCTTCTAATTGATTAATCTACTTATGTCTCCAATAGTCACCAGAACCATCAATATGATAAGAGCTATAAAGCCGGCCGCGTTAAGAATTGACTGTATCCGTCGGGAAATAGGCGAGCCTTTAATTTTCTCAATTATCAAAAAGAGAAACCGGCCGCCGTCCAATGCCGGAAACGGGATCAAGTTGAGAATTACCAAATTCAAAGAAATAAACGCCATAAGCTGAAAGAGATACATCAAACCCAACGAACCAGCCTGGGCCGAGAGTGCAATTATACCAACCGGCCCGGCAATAGTTTCTATAATACCAGGAGAAGTAAAAATCTTAATAAAGAAATTAAAAAATCCAACCGCAATCAAACCCAACATGACAAAAGTATTTATAAACCCTTTGGCAAAACTTTTAAGAAAAGGTTCGGGCGTAAAACCGATGTCAATTAAGCTTACACCAAGAGAACCCTGACCTTCCGGTGGAATCTCTCGTCCGAAAATGGACACCTCAATAACTTCCTTATCCCTTATTACTTTTAAAAAAAACAGTCCTCCCGGTGATTGATTAACTAAATTAATTAAATCACTACTCTTAATCGGATCGCTTAAACGCTGACCTTCATGTTCCGCTTCTAAAATAACGTCGCCGCTTTCTAAGTTCGCTGAAAAAGCCGGCGAATCGGGTGCAACATCGGCAATAAGTAAATGCTCCGGAGCACCGACAAAAAATACTATGCTTAAGATCAACCAACCCAGGAAAACATTCATAAGAACCCCGGAAAGTATGATCGCCGATCGGCGCCAGACTGGTTGAGAAACAAAACTTCTTTTAGTTGGCGGTTTTCCACTTCCATCCTCTCCGGAAATCTTCACAAACCCGCCAAAAGGTAAAAAATTTATGCTGTAAGTGGTTTCTCCAAAACGTTTGCTAAAAAGCCGGGGGGGGAAACCTAAACCAAATTCCTCCACCTCAACTCCAAAAAATTTAGCTGTTAAAAAATGACCCAACTCATGGATTAAAATTAAGATTGATAAACTAATAATAACAAGAAAGATAATCATAAAACTATAATCAATATTACAATTTACTGCTGAATCTCTTCAATTTTGCTCTCTAATAATTTTTCTATTTCTTTATTAACTTTATCCGTCTCATCTTGAATCCCCTTTTTAAGTTTAAATTTTTGATCCTCATCTAAAGTGTTCGCCTCAAAAAACTTCTGAACACTTTTATTTGCTTCATCACGGAGATTACGGACCTGAATGCGATAACTTTCAATAATTTTTTTAACGTGCTTGGTAATTTCCTTTCTACGCTCCTCACTTAACTCTGGCAGATGCACTCTAATAATGTTTTCTTGAATGCTTGCCGAAAGCCCCAACGAAGAAGCCTCAATTGCTTTTACTATCTGTTGTATTACCGTTTTATCCCAAACGTGAATAATAATATCCCGCGGTGGTTCGATTCCAATTGAACTAACCTTGCTTACCGGCAACAATTTGCCATAATACTCTACCTTTAAATCTTCAACCAGGGCTGATGTCGGGCGACCTGCTCTAATACCGCTAAGTTCACGTTTAAGACTCTCCGTAATATGCCGGGACTTAACTTTAAAATCTTCTAAAATTTCTGCGGTCATTTGCTGTTTGCTGAAGCATCTACGGCTTTTCGCTGAAGATTAACATTGAGATTAAATCGTTGAAGATCCGCTTCACGATTTAAAAACCAAGCTAATATACGGGAGTTTCGACGGACATCCTTAATATACAAATTAACAATTCTTTCCTCTATCTCTTTTTTTAAATCATCTTCGGTTGATAATTCTTCAATCCCTTCAATTAAATTAATAGCTCGACCAATACGGCCGAAGGATTTCTTGGTAATATCTTCTGCCTTGCTCGCAGACAACTTATAATTCCTAACCGCGATTTCTCTTATTTCGTCTTCTGAAAAAGAAGAAAAATAAACCGATATTAATCGGGACAAAAGCGGAGAAAAAAGAACTCGCGGGTCATGAACGATAAAAATAATCATTGCCGCCGGCGGCGGCTCTTCAACAATTTTTAACATACTACTCTCTGCTTCTTTACTCAGCTTATTAGCGTCATTGATAATAGCTAAACGTCGGGGCGACTTAAAGGGTTTTTGGAATAAAAACCTTTTTAGTTCCCGCACTATTTCTATGCCAATAACCTTGTTTTCGTTGGGTGAAAAAATCCTTGTGTCAATCAAAAATTTATCGGTAATCTCGAATTCACCGGTCTCCAAAAAAAATGCTAGCAGCTTAGAGAAATAAAATTTACCTATTTGAGGATAGCCGTAAAAAAGGTACGCATGAGACAAATTTCCATCGTAAACGAGTTTTTTAAAAATTTTTATTTTATCTTCGTGGCCAAAAAACATGCAAATTTAAGCATCCCGCCCCTTACCGCTTATTTAATAAAGTTCTCTTATAAACATCCAAATGACCAAGAATTGTGGCGGTTCCTTTAGAAACGCAAAAGAATGGATCTTCAGCAGTGTAAGCCGCTACTCCTAGGGAGCGCTTAAAAAAATCTTCAATATTCCTAAGCTGGGAACTGCCACCCGACAAAATAATCCCCTTTTCCATAATATCAGCCGCTAATTCTGGGGGAGTCATGTTAAAAACAGACTGTACTGAATCCATAATATCCATCATATGAGAGTTAACGGCTTCGGCTATCTCGTTTGAATTAATAACCAAATCCCGAGGCAAACCCGACAAAAGGTCTCTGCCTCTTATCTTAGCTTCAAGTTTCTCGCGGTTAGGTAAGGCGGTTCCGACTGCAATTTTAATATTCTCTGCCGACCCTTCACCAATAATCAAACCGTATTTTTTCTTTATATAATCAATAATGGCCTGATCAAAACGATTACCAGCGACTCTCAAGCTTACCCAGTTAACGATCCCACCTAAAGAGATGACTGCTACCTCGGTGGTGCCGCCGCCGATATTAACAATCATATTGCCTTCTGAAGAATGAATGGGAATACCTGCGCCTAAAGACGCTAAGAGAGGTTCTTTAACTAAATAAACTTCCTTAGCTCCTGCCTCTCTGGCCGCATTCATAACTGCTCGATATTCGGTAGATGTTATACCAGCCGGAATTGAGATAACCACTTCCGGTTTGAATATGTTTAGAGGACCGATGCTTCTCGAAATAAAATATTTAAGCATAGCTCGAGTAATATAGTAATCGGCTATAACTCCATCTTTTAAGGGTTTGTAAGTAACAATATTATCAGGAGTCCTACCAACCATTTCCTTTGCTTCAGCGCCAACAGCTAAAACGGTGTTGTCCGGTTTGCGTAGAGCAACCACCGTTGGTTCATTAATGACTATCCCTTTATCAGGGAGAAAAACCAGAGTGTTAGCGGTACCTAAATCTATTCCAATTTTCTTAGTAAACATAATGAAAGTTATTCCAATCTTTTAATATTAGCACCTAATGCCTCGAGCCGCTCATCAATCTTTTCATAGCCGCGATTAATCTGATAAATATTCTTTACTTCTGAAGGTCCTTTCGCGATAAGCGCAGCAATTATAAAAGCAAGCCCCGCTCGGATATCTGGGCTCTCAATTTCCCGTCCGTGTAGTGGAGTGGGGCCGTGCACTAAAATTCTGTGTGGATCGCACATTACAATATTAGCCCCCATTCGGTTTAAATCCTCAATATAATTAAGCCTGCCTTCAAAAACGGTTTCAAAAATCATGCTTTGCCCCCTAGCTTGTGTCATAAGCACGGTAAAAGGAGCTTGAATATCTGTTGGGAAACCGGGATATTTATCGGTTTTTATGTTAGTTCTAAAAAGGTTTTTAGGGCGGCTAACCGTAAGCGATTGCGGCCCAACAAGCACCTTAACGCCCACATCACCTAAAGTCGCAATAAGCACAGAGAGGTGTTCAGGATTACAATTTTTAATCTTTAGATTCTTTCCAATCGCCGCCCCCAAAATAAGGAAGCTTCCTGCTTCAATTCTATCAGGGAGAACTTTAAATGACTCTTTTGCACTGAGAAGCCGACCCTTAGTTCCTATAATTTCTATCGTTGACGTCCCGGCTCCCTTAATTTTTGCACCGGAGCGATTCAAAAATTCTGCCAAGGCGGGAATTTCAGGTTCACAGGCAACGTTTCTTAAAATTGTTTTCCCTTCAGCAAGTATTGCCGTCATCATTAAAGCCTCGGTTGCCGTAACGCTCACCTCCCGGAAAGTATAATCGCACCCTCGCAAATGTTTGGCACTCACATCATAACCGTTTTTGGTTTCTCGTACTTTAGCCCCCAATAATCTCCAACCGCCCAAAAAAATATCAATCGGCCGCTTCCCGATAACACAGCCGCCGGGGTGAGGAGAAATAACTCTTTTTTGTCTTGCTAAAAGCGGTCCGGCAAGCACAATGGACGCTCGAAGCTGCTCAGCAATATCCTTTTTAAGAACGTAACCACTTACGGCTCGGGAATCCAATGTTAGAGACCTTCCGCCACCGCGCTCTCTTACTTTCACTCCTAATTCTTTAAGAAGCTCGGTCATTCGAAAAACGTCCTCAATAAGAGGGACATTATTGACGGTTATTGGGTTTTTAAATAAAAGTGATGAAGCCATCACTTTTAAGGCGGAGTTTTTTGCGCCCCTCACTTTAATCTCTCCGCTAAGAAGTTTACCTCCTTGGATAATAAATTTCATCCCGTTAGAGACAGGTCGCCTTGGGCGACCGTAAATACGGCGGGCTGACCTTTAATATCTTGTATTGTGCTTGGATTGTTAGGATTTTTATCATGTTCAAGATTTGGTTGTCTCTAACGGGATTCATACCCTTAGGTTCTGTTTACTTACGATGTAAAGTATACTATAAAATCAATACCTATCAAGTAATCCGCTTGGCGGTTACTAAAATCTATGAAAATTAAAGTTCGCAAAGCGCTTTTCTACGGCTTCCTTATTACTTTTTTAATAGCCGGCAGCTATCTTTTAATGACTGCTCAGGGTTGGGTTATTGATATTAACAATCTAAGCATTGTAAAAACAGGGGCTCTTTTTTTAAAGTTCTCGCCCAATGATGCCGTCCCGACAATAAACAATAAAAAGCCTCAACATACTTCTTCAGGGCTAATCCAAAGCGGTATCTTAATAAAAAATCTCACACCCGGCAATTACGCCGTGAAATTATCCAAATCCGGTTATAAAGACTGGAGGAAAAATCTAGTAGTTGAATCCGGCCTGATAACGGCTGCCAGCCAAATTAAACTTTGGCCGGACAACGTCTATGCTGAAACTATAATCACAGAGCAAATCAAAGATTTTTGGTTAACTAATAAGGGGGTTGTCTATCAGCGATATGACAACAAAATTATCTTTAATGGATCAGTTTTAAGAGGAGAAAATATTGTCTTAGCAGACCAAAAATCTAAATTTTTAATTACCACTGAAAACCAAAATCATTTCTTAATAAATCTCGATAATCCTCTTTCCGCTATAAATTTAAGCCATCTTTTTAATTCATTAAAACAGCGCCAACTGTCACTACCGGGCACCGTACCCATAATAAAAGTCTTTATTCATCCTTTTAGCCCTAATAAACTGCTTATTACCAGCCCAACGTCGCTTTATTCCCTGGACTCGAAAAAAATCCAACTGGAAAAATTTATCACGATGGAACGCGTAAAAACCGCCAATATAAGCAACAACGAAGCGTTTTTAACGGATCAAGACAATAATCTCATTGTTGTAAATCTTCTCTTGAAAACTACAGCCCAATACCCCTTACAGATTACCTCGTTGTCTGATGTGAGCATAAACCCGAGTGGCACTAAGGTCTTTATCTTAACCACTGATAGGGGTTTAATACTCTACAATCGTTCCTCTCAAACATTCACTCCTATTGCAGAAAACATAAAAGAATTTTATCTTTCCCCGACAGAAAAACGCATCGCTCTCGTCACGAATGATAATAAGTTAAATATATTCTACCTTAATGATTACCAAAGCGATTTAAAATACCAAGCGGGCACGGTAACTGAAATTACTCCGCCGACCGGCGGATATAAAGAACAAGAAATTAAAGGGTTTAGCTGGATCCCAAAAACATTAAACTACTCTCTCGTTTTTTGGGGCGAAGATTTGATAGTAAACGAATTAGATATCCGTACGCCAATAAACTTCCACGCGCTATTTAATGAAGTTAAAACATACGCTCTTGTACAAAAAAACCTCTATGTCTTGAAAAAAAATGGAGATCTCTTAAGAGTTAATTTAAATGATCTAAACTAGCGCTTGGAGACTTCCCTGAGCGAGGAGAGAGTTTATACTTTTATCGTTTTCTCCATTGCTGAGGTCTCCGGGCTTTTCTTAAACCGTACTTCTTTCGCTCAACCATTCGAGGGTCACGTTTTAAGAAACCTAACAGTTTTAATTTTGATCGCCATGTCGGGTCCAATAAAATTAAGGCTCGGGCAATGCCTAAGCGCGCTGCCTCCGCCTGAGCCCCAAGACCACTGCCTTTAACCAGGATAGTGGTTTTATAATCTTTAAGAGAAAGGTTTTTAAAAGGAGCAAAAACAATATTCTGATGTTTTTTTAGCGGGAAATAGTCAGAAATGTCTTTATCATTGATTATAATCTCCAAATTTTTAAGGGTTGAATCTTTTGAGGGGGAGCTTTCAGGAAACACTCTAACGCGAGCAACGGCAGTTTTTCTCCTTCCTACCGCCTCAAAATAACGTTCCTTTTTAACAGGTTTTTCTTGTTTCTTAACGGGTTTTTTGACAACTTTCTTGATTGTAGAAGTTTTTTTAGGCATTTTATAATTTTAGAGCCTTTAATTTTTAAATATAAAAATTTACTTTATAATCAGCTTTTTCATCCTTTTCGCTCTTAGTCTGTTTTTTGGGAGCATTAAATTCACAGCATGACGCAGTACCCAAGCAGGATTTTTCTGAAAAATCTCCTTGTACGTCCTTTCTTTTAAGTGTCCCAAAGGTCCGGTGTGATGGTAGTAAATTTTATCCGACGCTTTTCTGCCAGTTACAATAATTCCTTGAATATTATTCACCACCACTTGATCATCACCTTCTAAACGGGGTTCGTAGGACGGGTTTTTCTTTCCTTGTAAAATCACTGCAATCTCGGAAGCTAATCTTCCTAATTTCTTGCCTTTTGCATCAATTGTATAAACCATGAAATTCAATTTATTTAACGAATTCAATAGTTGCCATTTTAGCTCCATCGCCTTTTCTTGCCTTCATATATTTCAAAACGCGCGTATAACCGCCCTCCCGATCGCTATAACGAGGAGCAATATCATAATATACTTTATACGCTGAAGATTTGGGAAGTTTTTTAATAAGCAGCCGCAAACCGGCTAAATTCTGGCGCTTACCATGCGTTACTAAACGCTCTACAAAAGATCTCAACTCCTTAGCCCGCGCCTCCGTCGTTAAAATTTTCTCTTTCTGGATAAAATTATTGGCAAGCGCCATCAAAAAAGCCTTGCGCTGTCCCTTCTTCCGCCCAAATTTTCTTCCTTTTTTTAAATGGCGCATACATCTCTTTATTACTTCCTCTTTGGTTTCTCTTTCTTTCCTTTCTTTTTCTCTTTAGGTTCCCCTACCTCAACTTTGGTTACTGCCACGGTTGAAACCTTATCAAAGTGATCTCCTAAAACATTAGCCGCTTTATGAAGAGCTTCTGAAGGATTAATAGAGCCGTCGGTTTCAACGCTGATTTTCAAACGATTAAAATCTGTTCGCTCACCAACACGCATATTCTCAACAGAAAATTCTACTCGAACCACCGGCGAAAAAATAGCATCAAGAACTATCGTTCCCACGGCTAAACGCTCCAAACGCCTAGATTCCGAAGAAACATAACCCAACCCTTTTTCTACCACTAACTCTACGTCAATTTCCCCGTTTTTTTTGGTAAGTGTTGCTAAATGAAGATTAGGATTAACAATTTGTACTAATGTTGTAGATTGGATATCTTCTGAACTCACTTTTTTTTCTCCTTTAACGTGCAGTCGCAACGTTTGAGCTTCATCGGCAAAAAAATGAAATCTAACCTTTTTCAAATTTAAAGTAAATTCAACTACATCCTCTATCATCCCCGGTATGGTGGAAAATTCGTGGTCAACCCCCTTAATCTTAATCTGGGTAATTGCTGCTCCCGGCAGAGAAGACAAAAGAGCCCGGCGCAAGGCATTACCAAGGGTTATTCCATAACCCGTATATAAGCCCTCAATATGAAAAACGCCAATATTATCCTTTTCGGAAATTTTTTTAATGCCGACGCTTTCACTTAAATATAAATATTTCATGTTAACATCAACCCCTTATTTTAGAATTCAACGGGGTATTGGTAATAAAAAATTCTAGCGCATGAGCAAGAATTTTTCAACTAAACCACTTATCTGGAATAAAATTGACCGACCAAGTTTAAATCAAAAAATAAATTAATATCTTTTAACTTCGGTTTCTCAAAAAATTCTCCTCTTAACTCTTTTTTATCAAGTTTGAGCCAGGCAGGAGTTTCATGTTTCTTTAATCGTAATTCAATATCCTCAAATATTTTCTTAGAGCGTGATTCTGGCCGAATCGCAATTATGTCCCCCACCTTAACATGATAAGAAGGGATTGTCACCTTCCTGTTATTTACAATAATGTGGCCGTGCGAAACAAATTGTCTGGCAACTCTGGAAGACGGAGCAAAACCTAAAAGAAAAACGGTTCTATCTAAACGTTGTTCTAGTATAAGCACCAGTTTCTCTCTCGGTTGTTTAAACAAATTCTTCATTTGCTTATTGGTTAAGCCGTAAGTAATCTGAATTTTCTGCTTTTCCTGAAGTTGCTTGCCGTATTCTGAGGGCGCTCGCCGGCGTTTCTGGCCATGAATACCCGGCCGGTAAGGTCTCCGGATCATAACACATTTAGGCGAATTACAACGCTCCGCTTTCAAAAAAAGTTTTGTTCCTAGAGCTCTTTCTTTTTTTTCTTTTATACTACGCATATTAAACTCGTCGAACCTTGCGTCTTCGGGGTCCGTTGTGGGGAATTGGCGTCACGTCTTTAATGGAAAGGATATTAAGCCCTTTAGCCGCGAGTGATCTGACGGCTGAATCCCGCCCCCCGCCGACGCCTCTCACTAAAATATCAACGTTGAAAGGTCCGGATCGTTGAATCTTTTCCATAATGGCTCCAGCCACTTTGGATGCCGCAAATGGAGTAGATTTTTTAGGACCGGAAAAACCCAAAGATCCGGCTGACATCCAAGTTATTACATTTCCCTTGTTGTCAGTCACGGTAATAAAAGTGTTGTTATAAGATGCCCGAATATAAATCCTACCGTTCTCATACTTCTGTTTAATAGATTGACCCCTCTTACGACTCAATGCGTTTTCTACAGCCTCAGATTCTTTTATGAGGTCTTCTTTCGTTTTTTTAATAATTTTCTTCTTACCCATGCCGATATTATGTATAATTGCTAAGCCCTTATTTAAGTTCCGCTTTCCTTCTCCCACTCCCAACCGTCTTTCTAAGATGACCTTTAGCTACCCTGGCATTGCTTTTTGTTCTTTGACCCCGGACAGGCAAATGCTTTATGTGACGAATGCCGCGATAAGTTTTAGTTTCTTTTAGCCGTTTAATGTTTTGTTTAATAATTTGTCTTAATTCTCCTTCAATTTTGTGATTTTTTTCAATAATGGATTGAATTTTCTTTATTTCTTCTCCTGTCAAGCTCTTTGTCCTTTTATTAACGTCTATTTCTGCTTCTTCTAAAATTTCATCAGCCGATCTTCTTCCAATGCCATAAATATAAGTTAGAGCTATCTCTACTCTCTTATCGTCTGGTATGTTTACTCCTACAATACGCATGATAGTAATGCTTAACCCTGCCTCTGCTTATGCTTCGGTATTTTGCAAATTACGTAAATCCGCCCACGGCGGCGGACGATTTTACAATCCTTACAAATTTTTTTAACAGATGTTCTAACTTTCATCCTAATTTTATCCGGCAAACCCTTAAAGTCTTCGAATTATTCTTCCTCTCTTATCTTCTATGCTTGGCATTTCAACAATAACCCTATCGCCAGGGATTACACGAATATGGTGAATTTTCATCTTTCCGGCTAAATGAGCTAAAATCTCATTGCCATTATTAAGTTTAACTCTGAAAAGCAACCCGGGTAACGCTTCTTCAGCGATACCTTCAACTTGTACTATTTTTTGACTCGACTTCATTAAGTTAAGTTCAGTGGGCGTATCCTACCAAAGGCGCGCCTGAAAGTCAATTTCATCTCTTAGTCCACTATAATCTCCACTCTTTTGGAATTTACAGGTACTTTATTTACCCAAAACGGCCACAGAGAAATATTGGCTCTTTCAAGTCCCGACAAGAAAAAAACGATTCTTCTTAATTCCTGTTCATTCTGACCAACAAGCTGGCTCTTAAGGTTTTCTACATCAATATTGGGCTCGAAAACAATAGAACCGTCCACTGAGAAAAACATTTCACCTTGAGACAGATCAATTTCTACCTGGTTATAATTAAAAACTGAATCTCTAATTCGAAGATCTGACGGCAAGGAATCTCCAACCTTCTCTGCAATAGCTCCTTTTAACGCCTCTTCTTCAAAAACCAAATATCGCAATTCAGCTTCGGTAAAAATACCAAAATTCCCTTCACTGTCCACGGGTTCAATCTCTTCGTTGATAATTTTAAATTCCCGGGCACCGTCAAATAATTTAAAACGATTAGAAAGTAAAACAAGCATTTGACTCTCCAGGGCATTCTCAAGTGAAGCCGAAACGGCGCTCTTCGCGCTTTTAATGTCTTCTTCTGTGGGGACCGGCTCCTCACCGACAAAACCACCCGTTAAAGAAAGAAGATTGTCGGCATAAAAACCTTCATAACGCGGACTGCCCTTAAACCCCGGTATGCGCCATCCCGACTGCGGTTCGAGATTATATTCCTCACCGGCTTTATCGGCGGTAACCTTAACTTTGATTTGGGAAGGAACGATTTTACCACCAACAATTTTAGCCGCCGGAACAACAACCTGTTCATCTAATCTGAATAATTTATTATCAGGAGATAAAAATCGGGTAGTTGCCACTAATGCCTGCGGTTCGGAGCTATAAGCGTTATAAACAGTCAACGTACCCTCGGTTTTTCTCTCGATTATATCTTTGCCGCTCGCCGGAAATCTCATACTAAGGTTGTGACGGGCAATAAGTAGTTCGCCGGGAAGAACAATGCTGTCATCCTTAAAACTTATATCCACGACTTTACTAAAAACTTCTATACGCTCATTAAAAGATGTTGGAAACTTTTTTAGAGTCATAACAACGGTAGCTTTGGGTAAAACGCTATTCATTAAAACAAACGCTCCGGCGCCAATAAAAACCATAAACAATAAAACGGCCACCCACCGATACCTAAATGGGGTCTTTTTGTGCGGTCTTTTTTCTTCTTTTTTATGAGTTGGAGTGCTCTCTTTCTCTTCGTTTAAGAAAGATATGTCCTGTTTTTTCTCTTCAAATCTAGGTTTAAGTATAATATCAGAAACAACTCTCTCTTCCCGTTTGAACACAGGGTTTATCGCCCCAATCTTGGCTAAACTGGCCAATTCTAAAATATAATTATCAACTGACTCCACAAGAATCTCTTTGCCGGCAGCGACACTCTCGCGTTTTAAAATATGGAAATTATCCAGAGACTTACTCAACACGGAATTTCGTGGGATGTTTAAAACTAAAATATGAGCCCGGGCTTTAATTAAACGATTCACTGCTACGTCTAAATCGTCCTGCCGGTCAAGAAAAATTCTTTTCTCAGGTTTCATTAAAATTTATATATCCAATTCTCGGCTCAAACACCGCTTATAGTATATCACTCATTTTGACCGTTTGTCATACTAATACTAGCGTTTAATCTCTATTATACTTGATGGCTCTCCGCGCAAAACTCCTCTATCAACGTAAAAATCTACTCTGTCACCGAAATACATTCTTGCTTTACGAATAGTAAAGGCCGGTGATTTGCCCGCAGGGTTGGCGCTTGGCGCAACAAGCGGCCCGGTTTTTTTTAGTATATTTATAAGTTTCTTGCTTTTCGGCAAACGGAAAGCAATAGATCCGCCAGCCGCCGAAGCCCCGCGGTGTAAGTATGAAAACTTCTTATTTCTAACGGGTAAAATCACGCTCACCGGCCCCGGTTTACCCCGAGTCACATCGAGGGGCCATAAAGCTTTAAGAATCTTCAAATGTTCTTTACTAACTTTCACGCCGAATAATTTTAAGTCCTTGAGTGATGAAATAAGAACTATAAACGGTTTTGTTTTCTCCCTTTTTCTTACGTGATAAATCCGCTCTACCGCTTTCTTGGACAAAGCCGACCCCACAAGTCCGTATATGGTATCAGTCGGCATCACCCCAATACCGTCTTTTTTAAGAATTCCCACGATTTTTCTGGTCTTCATTTATCTATTATACTCCAACTTTCAATGATAAGGGTGGTATACTTAAGTATACCACCTATGCCAAGAACTAGTAGGAAAAAATTTAGCGAGAATTTGGAAAAGGAGATTTGGAAAATTTTCTGGGCGGAGGTTGAAAAATCAAAGAAAACCGGCCCGGCAAGTTTTCTTTCTAAATTCCTAACCGAAGAAGAAAAAACAACTTTGGAAAAAAGATTGGCTGCCATTTATTTCTTGAAACAAGGTGAGAGTTTGAGAGAAATAAGCAGGAAGACTAATGTCACTAAAAAGACTGTGATTTTCATCAAGCGCGGCCTGAAGAAACTCAACCATAAAAAGAAAACTTGTTCAAAGTCCCCTAAAAAGTAAAAAGAATAAATTTAAAAAATACCCC
>SDBV01007204.1_pt1 | contig 15261 bp, 32 predicted proteins | sample 2277081 | NCBI WGS metagenome assembly SDBV01 (sample SAMN10402039, study PRJNA504765) | marine sediment metagenome | isolation source: marine sediment core GS10_PC15, 223 cmbsf | place: Arctic Ocean: Southern Knipovich Ridge | collected 2010
GTCTGGGACATATATGCAAATGAATGGAGATATTCGTTTAAGTGATGGGCACTTAATCCTTGCTGCGTGGAGTCAATATGACAACGCTGCTGCCGATTTGAAGACTTGGGATATAACAGATGCTGGGACTATTACGGCAAAAACTAACGTACTTACTGATAGTGCTGAGAGCTTTCTAGTGACAGTATTTATCAATCAAGTCAATGACGATGTCTATGTTGCTTATGCTAGGGGCACAGCAGTAGGTTCTCTTGTAAAAGTTTTCTACCAATTATCCCAAGATGGCGGTGCTAACTGGGATGGCGAAACAGCAATGCAGGCTGATGCAGAAGATGATGAGAAGTGGATTAGTTCTGGAGCCGTTAAAGCTACCAATGGCGGTAGATTCCTCCCTGTTTGGTTTGATGATGATGATAACGATATATTCTGCAATAAAGATAATAGTATTGCAATAGCTGCTGTAGGAGGAGGGGCAGAGAAGGGACCAATTAGCTCTGCCGTAATTGTAGGTGTCTTACCAGTAGCAGCAAAAGCGGTAGCATTAGATAGGGATAGTTCGGTTATAATTGGTAATTTAGTTTCGGCAAGCAGATCGCGTAATAGGACAATAATCTCCACTGTATTAGTGGGAGTAGTGGCAACCGCTCTTAAGGCTTGGGCTACATTCAGCAGTGCTCTCCCATCAGGACGTATAGAGAGTTTTAAGAGAACGGGGAGGAGTTGGCGTAGATAATGGTTGATGAGATAACCCTGCATCTAATAATCCTAAATTTGGTGGACAGTTGTGTATTTATGGATACTGAGAGGATGGTGAAGTTTACCAATATTACTGATACTGTACAGTTTATAAACGAGGAGGAAATAAATGGCTGAATTTTCGGATTATATGGAGAACAAAATAATTGATGACTTGTTAGCTAGTTGTTATGTGGCTTTGTTTACAACACCACCTGCCGATGATGGCAGTGGCACAGAAGTTACGGGTGGTAGTTATGCCAGGCAATCGGTTGGATTATCACCTGCTTCGGATGGAACAAGCTCCAATGCTGGTGGTATTATATTCCCAAATGCCACAGCGGGTTGGGGAACCGTGACTCATTTTGCATTGTATGATGCCCTAACTGGTGGCAATATGCTGATGCACAGCATATTGGATTTTAGTAGAATAGTCAATACTGCTATAACCTTTAAGTTTAATGCTGGCGCACTTGTTGTGACTGTAGATTAAGGAGAATTAAATGGCTACTGAGACATTAAGACCAAATGCTGTTGGGGATGAGACTGCCTTAGATAAAGTGGGAGGTGACGCTAATTGGGAATGTGTTGATGAAGTGGTTTCGGATGAGAATGCAACTTACGTATATACTAACTCTACTGCTTTTGTAAGAGACCTCTACAATTTACCCTTGTCTACGAGTTCGGGAGGTATAAACTTTATTAAAGTTTATACCTCCTGTACAGGTAGGGGATATTCTGGTATGAGGGCAAAGGCGTGTATCAAGTCAAATTCAACTATAACTTATGGCAGTGAATTAACCCCTCCAACTCCTTGGCAGACTTGGGGCATGCAATGGGATACTAATCCCGCAGATGGTGAGGCTTGGGAGTGGGCTGATATAGATGCATTACAAATAGGTGTTGCCCTTAAAGCGGGGACAGACGCACCCTGGTGTACTCAAGTCTATGTTGAGGTTGATTATACTTTTGGCGTGGTAACTGATTCAGGAACTCTATCGGGGACAGGGTCACTTGTTGGGAATACCTCCCCAGAACAAGTTAAGGTGCGGTGGGTTGGGGGTGGTGGTAAAGTAAGTATAGCCCCATATTATGTGGGCGATAATGTCACACTAAAATTTATTATAAATGATGACAATGGACCAGTTGTGCCCGTGACGGCAAATGTTATGATTGTAAAACCCGACGCAAAGATAATATCCCCCGTTGGGATAAACATAGACGAAAATGTTATAACGTATTACGTGCCCACAACTGTAACTGATATTGATGGTTTGTATAAAGCCTTTTTCGTTATAACATTTTCAGATGCTTTAATCAGAACTCACAGAATAGATTTTGGGATAAGGAGTAAGCCGTAATGGTTGTTAAATACACAAAAACTGAATTGAAAATAAGAAAACTGGGTAGACGACAACGAACCAATGCGAAAGAACTTGGGGATGACCAAGATATAATATTACTTGAAATAAAGAAAATAAAAGAGAAGATAAAGGAAAAGTAGTGGCGGATTACGTAGCATCTAAACATGATATTGGGTTTTTGAGAACAGATGGTTCAACTCAGGTCGGACTACGCCTTGCTAAAGATAAAAAAGGCGACCCCATCTATAGGACTTATGACGATGAATATTTAGCCCAGCAGATTTATACAGGGGCACCAGGATATTCCAACCTCCCTCCAGAAAAAGAGATTACGTTGGTAAGAGATGACTGGCGTTCTGGATTCGGGGAAACCGTCTTTGACAGCACTGACCCCAAAAGATATTTCTCATCTACTGGTATGGATATGAGACATAAGGGGATGGGTATATTAAGTTGGGGTTTGTCTGCACTTACTAAACCCACCGCAGTAGCACCAACAATAACTGACCCTGGGTTTGCTAATTGGTCTGGTGGCGACCTTGTTAGTTGGTTAAAGGAGGCTGGAAGCCAGACCGAGGATACAACGACATATCGCACAACTCCCTCTCTTGAGATTAGTGCAAATGGCATAACATATCAAGATTTAGCCACTACTCAGATTAAGGGAAGGCGGTTTACTGCCACTGTTTATTGCCATCCTACCTCTACTAGTACGTGCAGGATAGGACTTAATGATGGCTTTACTACTACTTGGTCGGCATATAATCTAGGCACTGGGGCTTGGGAGTTAGTAACAGCTACGAAAACGCTCTCTCAAAGTGCCACTAGATTGAGAATTTATATCCACACATTTAATGAAGCCAATGAGTTTGATGATGTAGCCATTACTCGTGCAACATTTGGCGCAACTACTTGCCATGCAGACTTCGGTGATAATCTCTTTATGAACATGGGTGGGTTGCTAACTAAACTAAGTGCCACCACGCTTGCGGGTGTTTATGAATTTCCTGCAACGATTACCTCTCTTGAGGTGGGGAATGATGGGTTTTTATATATCGGGCTTGAGTCCACCCAAATCATTGAAGACTGCGAAGATGCGTGGACTGCTGGAGCTAACACAACAGTTACCCTAGATGCAACTGATTATAAGGTTGGTAGTGGTAGTGCCAAGATAGTTTATGATGGGTCTGGTGCCAATGGTGATATAATCGCCTATGAGAATTTTGCCGCTGCTTCTGCCCTTGACTTGCAACATTTCACAGGGATTTCCTTATGGATAAAAGCTGATGTCGCTGTTGCTGCTGCGGATTTAGCAATAGTGCTAGCTACTGCTGCTGGTGGAATTGGGGCAGAAGAAGTTATCCAAATGCCTGCCTTAACCGCAGGAGTGTGGACAAGAGTATATACTAGGATAGCAGATGCCACAGACCTTATGGGTATTATATCTGTAGGCTTAGAATACAATGCCAATGAGAAAACTAATACCATTCACCTTGATGATATAAAGGCGGAAAGTTCTTACTATTATATGGATACTGGGGAAACCCTTACCCAAAGCACGCTAAATGTAGCCAAATACGATTCCTTTGCTAAATTCTTTGCACTAAATAATGTTACTATGTGGAAATCCCTTCCACCTAATAGGATTTATTCATCTACCGACCCGTCAAACGCTGCGGCTGCTAATTGGTCTGCGGCAACAGTTGTTGATTCTGCTGCTAATGAAATCACCGCATTATTATCACAGAAGAATTCCGTGTATATTACAAAAGAAGATAGACCATTCTACCTTACCGCTGCAGGGGCGGTTACAGTTTTAACAGAGGAAACGAGACACATAGCAAGTTCTACTGGGGGTAAGAATTCAATCTCATGGAGGGGCGGACTTTATATGCCCTATGGGGGTGCCAGTTTATTAGAATTTGACAGTGACTCTGCGTTTAATTGGATAGACCCATCATTATATTGTAATGACCTCCCTGCTTTTGACGGGCAGATTCAGGCAGTTGCTGGTGATGACCAGTGGTTATATATCATCGTGGATAATGGTGGTTCTGTTGAAATCATAGCAGGAAGATTGGAAACAGTAAACGGCATTACGTCTTGGGCTTGGCATCCCTATAAAAGCCAGACGCTAACTGGTTGCGAGTACGCTTTCGTGTCCAGTAAAACACAGAAGCGATTATACATATCCTCTACGGATTCATCTGAAAACATCTACTATCTACCCCTGCCTGCAACTTATGGAAACATAGCCTCTGATGCTAATAAGGCTTTTTCTACAGGTGGGTATTTTGAAACCCCGTGGCATCATCTTAATTTCAAGGGAGACAGCAAGGGGTTTATCAGGGTTATCCTAACGATGGGGAGCACATCAAGCACAGTTTATTACACAGTAGAATACCAATTAAGGGGAAGCGCCAACTGGACAGAAATAAATGCTACGGCTAAGTTCAAGACATCACCTGTCACTGTGGGTTACATTCCAGTAGATGATGCCAGTGCTGCCAATCCTGTTAGTACAATGATAAGGTTTAGGATTACTGGTGTAACAGGGTCTATGGCTAGTACGCCAATTCTATACAGTTATGATATTCGAGCTATTTTATATCCCACAAACAGGCAGATAACAGAGTGTGAAATTATATGTGACGATAAGATTGTCCTAAAGGATGGTAAAATAGAAACAGGGCAGGCAGCAACAATCAAAGAAGCATTAGAAGAAGCGAGAAATGCCACATGGCCTGTTACTTTTTATGAATTAGGTGGAGGCACGATCTATGTGAAGTTCCTGCCCTTACAGATGAAAGTTACAAAAGCCGAAAAGGGTAGAGGATTTGAGCGCCATTATTTATTGCGACTTCAGGAGGTTGCATTGAGTTAGGAGATAGCTATGAATAAGCAGGACAGAGAAGATATGCTTGGACTGAAAATAGAAATGAAGAATGTGTCAAAAGCGGTGGAGAAGATAGCCACTAATGACATACCCCACATACAAAAGGCGGTCAATTATATCAAGGGGATATTGTTTGTTTCAGTCCCACTAAACATAGCTATACTATTAGGGTTGGTTGCTGTAGCATTAAAAATCGCTGGAGTCTACTGATGAAGATGTGCTTAAACTGTAATAGAATAGTTGATGATATAAAAGTAGAATGTCCTACCTGTCATAAGAAGAAGTTTGAGGAAAGAGACCTCTCTCCTGATTGGGACTCATTAGAGCCTTATCTAAAGAGAGAGAACACACGATTGATAACTGAGAACAATTTATTAAAGATAAAGATTAATCTAGCTATGGATACTTTGAAGAAATGAAATGGAAGTAGTAGTTGAAGTAAATAAATCGTTAAGTAATTACGACACAGGTGGTGGGACAAGGGAAGTCAGGGCATTAATAACTATTGACGAAAACTTATCCCCTCATAATAAGCGCAAGGTTGTATTGTATGAAACGATTGGCTGTTGCTTGGATTTTGTGCTACCTCACGAACAAATGGAATCATTAGCCGAGACTTTACTTAGTGCGTTAGACCAACTGGAGCCATTATAAAGCCTCCTATTTAGTTACATATTTTTCAAATTCTTTGGCAGTTTTGGTAACCTCATTGGAATTGTAGGATTTTTTAGAGCGCAGTCCGTTAGTGTGGAAGATGACTGCTTTCTTTAGGCACTCCAATTTTATGCGTACCAATTCCCCGTCATTTAGTTTTGCCATTATTTACCTCCTTTATCAATGGTTCTACTGCTACAATGTCAGCCTCTTCACTAGCTTCTAATGCCATCTTCCATATTTCTTTGGGGCTACCAGCTACAAACTTAGCCCAACCAGTGTCATCACCTAGCTTAGTTGGTGGTTCTTGAGGTGGTTCGGGCAACTTCCTCTTCACCTTTATCACTACACCTTGAGAGTGGAGATAATACATAATTCTATCAGGGTAAGTATCTAAGCGTGCCATATCAGGCTCAATGCCATCATCTACTGCATTGGCTACTATGTGATACCCTTTAAGTAGCGTCCTTATCCCCTCCCTTATCTCTTCTTGTTTAGTCATCTTTTACCTCTTTCTTTAACCCATTCTTCATTTGACCAAACCTTATTATTCCTTATAATATTGCTCAACGTCTATATACCCCCTCCTACTCATATCATATTTTTGCCTTGCCTCTTCGTATCCTTGTTTCCAACCCTCTTGAAAAGCATCCGAATATGCTAACCCGTGCCTCTGTCGTATGGTCAACCTTAAATTACCAATATCGTTGTTCTGCCTATCTCCGTCTAGATGATGAACTATCTCATAAGGTTTTAGGCACCTACCCAAACTCTGTGCCATCACAAGCCTATGCTGAAGAATATAACCACCTGCATTGTGGCTGTTGGTAGCCATCGGGAAGAATTGGTGAGTCTTCTTCACATAAACTAAAACATACCCTTGTGCATTAAGGTTAACACCGCCCTTCCAATTATAATGGTTCTCTGCTCTACCAACCCTTGGGTTATCCCTATGGGATTTAGTGGTAGCACAATGACCGCATAATTTAGCATATGGTTTTGACACCGAGGTGCAAACTACTGCCCTCGTATCACCGCACTCAGTACATCTTACTGCGATACGTTCACCTATTTTCATACTTATATCTTAACCCATTCTTGGCTATCTGCCAACCATTGTTTTGAATATTTTTCTTTCATTACAAAGGCAAACCAGAGTTGTTCCATTGAAGCCTTACTATCTAGCCCTAACTGCCGAATCCAATCACTAAAATTGATAGCAAGCATAGATGGTGAAAATCTTAATACCCCACACTTATCATGGTACACCATCTCCTGTAATTGGTCAAGGCGTGGTAGCCAGATTAGCTTATCTGAAAACATAGAAGACTCTACATCATCCCTTTGTATTATAGCGATAGGTAAGCCACTCCTTATGGGTGGAACTTTGGGGTTGCTCATATCATAATCAAATGTCGCCGTTCCAATCGTGAAACTACCATATTCAGCAATAAGCCAATCTCCGTACTCCCACTTGTGTTTTGACTGTATCTCCCCACAATCACACATCTTGATATAAGTTTCTGATGTATCCACTATAAAGCCTCCTTTATCAAAGGTTCTGCTCATTACTATCTATACTGACTAACAGTCTCTTTGCCACAAACCCCACTATAGCTAGAAGTTTATTCGAGCAGACAGGACTCAGGGCATAATCATTAGACATATCGCTAACAGAGTTGAGCTTCACACATACCAAATCCCCATCTCTTCCACAAAGCCAACCCAAAGACCATTTGAACGGCACACCACCCCCACCCCACTGATAAAAACGGGGCAACTTAGTCATCTAGCACCTCCTCTACAAGCTGTTCACTTACTCTTAATAATAAACAAATACCATATTTAGACCAGCCACGTTTATCGAGTATCTGAATCTCCTTTATGCGGGCTGTATCAATTACCCTATCCATCCTAACCGCGACAGTTCCCCGGTAGTCTGCTATACATTCAGTCAGGTCACACCCCTCGCAACTCTTCATCAATTTACACGACTTAATAATACTTATAATTCCTCTTGTGTTAGGGTCTTTCATATATCTCACTCCCATAATAATAACATACTTTCCTTAATAAGTCAAACCCTATTCTTAATTAAAAGCCCCAAGATAATAGAGTTGGTTACTAAGTTGATAGACTGTGCCACGATAAAGACGGTTGAGTTTATATAGATTGCGTGTATAAGATAGCAAATCAATGCTAGGAATAAAAACACATAGGTCATTAACGAGATACCGTCTGTATTCTTGGAGCGCAGTATCTTTATCAACTGCGGAGGAGCCACGGCGAATCCACAGATTACTCCAAGCCATCCAGCTACATAGCCAACTTCCATATGGTTATTTCCTTTCTTTACTTGTTGTGGTATAATAAGAGTGAGGTGTATTATGCCACAAATCGGAGATATAAAAGATGCCTATACTTGGCATGCGTGTATTGATTGCAGTTTGGAACGGTGGGTTTCCTTTTATGATATTGCGAAACATAAAAGCCTCCGTTGCAAAAAGTGTGCTGCCAGATATAGGGCACAAAAGTTTTGTGGCAACAAACATTGGATGTGGAAGGGCGGGAAACATCTTACTTCTGAGGGATATAGCATGACTACACTACCCCCAAATGACTTTTATATGCCAATGGCTCAAGGTAAAAAACGCTATATTCTTGAGCACCGCCTAGTGATGGCGAAGCATTTGGGTAGATGCCTTCTGCCATGGGAAACTGTTCACCACAAAGATGGCAACAAGGCAAATAATAAATTAGAGAACTTAGAACTTTTCCCGCAACCCCACAAACACAATGGCATCTCGCAGTTACAAAAATACATAAAGCAGTTAGAGGCTGAAAACGCAAGATTGCGAAAGTTATTATCATAGCCACGAAAAGCCCAAACCCAACACCTATCCACCCGATTATATAACCTATCATAATTCTATATTACCCCTACCTTAATAAGGACATCCCACGTAATGTCACAAATTCCCTAGATTCCTGACACTTATCTAGTATTTCGCGTGAAAAGTCTCTTAGCTCCTTATATCTATCTCCAATCCATTCTTTATCATCTACTTTCTGGCAAGTCTCTGCCCAATGAGTAACTAACCATCGGTGAATATCGGGGAAGTTTAATTCCCTCAGCCCCTTTGTGTGTAGCTCTTTTGACCAAGTTTCATACTCATCGGATATAAGTTTTATCTCCAGTGTGACAGGGAAAGCCCTATCATTAAAGCCACCACCCGTTGAAGTTCCAATATAACCTGTGGATACTTCAGTTACCTTGCTTCCTGTCATTTCCTTCACTTGACTTAATTGGAATTCAAAGAAACACACATCACCAACTTTCCAGTTCATATCTACCTCCATATATTATTTGATACTTCTTTACCACTTAACCCTCCTTGCCTCTATTGGTATATCATTACCATTTAATCTTTCAACTAACTGTTTAGTAATACGTTCTATCTCTATCAAGGCTCCGTCTACTGTATGTCCTTGTCCGTATAATCTCAGGGGTCTTAATATCTGGGTGTTGAGTTGTAATCTCCACTGCCCCCATGCCTTATCTTTTTGTTCTTGTTTCATTCTTCTCCTGACCGTGCTTTATACCATGCACTAAAGCATCAACGTAAATCATGTGTAACCACTTTTCTAGGAACTTCCAATGCTTCTCAGCTAGTTCTCTTGCTTCTTTATCTGTCATACTTCTACCCTCACTCGTTTCTTACCATGACCATCCAGAATACCTGCATTAAATCCTGCAATATAGCCATCCCTATAACTCAAATTATGCCTCCCCGCTGTAGTAAGTTGCAAGTTAGGCAAAACATTATTACTCCTATTACCATCAATATGATGTACTAGTTCAAAACCCTCCAGTAATCTACCTAAACTTTTTGCCATTACAAGTCGGTGCTCCAATACATACTTATTTTTGTTTGCCATTGGTAGAAAAAAATCACCCTTACGAAGCAGGATGGATATGTACCCATCTTTTGTAACCCTTCTACCACCCTTCCAATTATTATTGTTCTCTCCCCAATGGATACTGTTACCATTGAAGTTCATGTGTTTCAATGAGCATAGCTGGCAATGCTTAAACAACCCTTTCTTCTGTTGCCAAAGAATAATCCATCGTTTCTTACCGCAATCCTCACAAGCAGTATAGATATGTGAGACTCGCTTTATTCCCGATTTTCTACTACTGTCTCTCCGAGTAATTAACTTTATATTACCTATCTCTGGCATACTACACCTCCACTACCATTATACCACAGACTTATCAATACCACAAATTAAACCTCAACAGTTACCCTCTTCTTCCCGCTACCATCAAGTGTGATTATTACTGTGGATAAATCACTTGGAGGAAACCCCCCAGCTTCTGCGTATCCTCCCCATCTCAAAAAGGCGTTGGATTTTATGAGCATCTTCCTGTGAGCACGCAACTTACCCACTCTGAAACCAGTCTCTTTTTCAATGTGAGTTCTTGGGTCAGGGTATAAATAAATATCAGGCGACACATTTACCACGTGATCGTGAGACATAACATAGAAATCAGCGTGCATCCATTGACCTACCCTCTCTACTTTAACTGCCTTGGCTGACTTGGTTCTAGCTCCACCGTATCCGTGTGTGAAGTAACCCCAGTAAACGTAGGGCTTGTTTGGGTGCCATTCATTCCCACTACCAAATGATATTTTAAGCAACATACCCTCTGCCCGGTAGGGGGTATCCAATGCTTCAGCTATATCTTTGGCTATATCAATATCCTCCACCCTTCTTTCGTGATTACCCTGCGTCACACCTAAAATCTTTTGTTTGATGGGTTTGAATAGGTTAATAATAAAATCCCTCTGATCACCAGGGGAGCCGGCCTGTTTATGTATCTCTCCCTTTGAGAACCTAGTTACACTCTCTATCATATCTCCATTAAGAAAGGTAAACATCTCTGGGTCTGATTTAATATACTCTATGTGCTGATTAAGATGCTTCAACGAACAGGACGGATTACCATAATGTATATCTGAGGTCGGAGCTATCTTTACCACTTTCAGGGAAGACGGCAAATCAACAGCATAATAGGTAAACTCCATCTCCCCTATCGGGTCAGGTCTATACTTCATCATCATCTCCTTCTGGGATAAAGACTAACCAGCCTTTAGGGTCTGGATATATGGCAATATGTGTGTTTTTATCAGCACCCATCGCCGATTTGGCATAATTCCACTTTGTATATTCGTATGATTGGTCTTTGGGTATACACCTCCAAGCGTCCTTCTTTAGTGCTTCCAACATCGCATCAGCACCAGCTTCATAGGCTTCTGCGCTGTAATCATCTAATGGCATAATTATACACTGCACACGAGTAGCAATACCATTAGCCTCTGCCAATCTCTCAATATGGGTTTTCCACCCTTTTGGTCTCCACATTATTTCTTCTCCTTTATCAATGGTTCTACTGATATATAGCCAGCCTTGAGCATAAGTTTTACTGTGTGATTTGAAGCAGACTGCATATCCTTCGTATTTTTAATGTCAGCACAGTCAAAGAATTCATATTCAGGTAAATCCCTATCCACCTTTATCACTACATTATCTTCATTGAGTACCCATAAGACCGCATCAGCTATATTGACTGGCTCATCACCAATAGATTGTTCTAGTAGTTCAACTAGGTGTTCCCTTATCTCTTCTCTCTTATCAACATACTTTGCGAATGAACCACGATTTATAGTAGGACAATGACAATCAGGAAACTCCTTTTTACAGGTTGGGCAATGTGCTAACTCAGTCATACTTCCTCCAACGATTTAATTTTCTCTTTAAGGTCTTCAGCGAGAGCTTCTAAATCTGATACGATAAACTTCTTGGTTTGCCTTGCTATATCCTCTAATTCCTCATCGGCAAGCTCGCCATACATTTCAATAATCTTACGCCGATACTCTAGTGTATTCCCTCGTAGGTTTATGTTGCAGTTATAACACTGAGCGTGTGTCCCCTTTTCTGAAAACAGATTGGCATTATGCCTCCCTGATATAAAATGCCCTGCTTGTAACAATTTAAAGTGATACCTCTTCCCACAGGTAATACAAAGCCCAAACGAAGCACACCCCGTAGTCTTGAGGCAATCCCTTGTCCTGATGTAAATCGAGAATAATACCCACGCCTTTTTCTTAACACTAGCTACGGTTTTCTTCTTGGTCATTTCTTCCTCATATTCCAACACAGCTTACAGAACAAAGGATATTTACCCTTTTCCATTACCCTCTCTAACCTTTTATTTACATCTTGTTTCATTACTTCCTTTTTTTGGTTTCCAGGGTTTATAGTAGTTGCTGTTACAATTAGGGCAGTTGTGCTGCAGGTTTTCATTCAGTTCTATCATTTCCCCATCATATCGTGCAGTAACTCTTTCCCACTTAATGCCACAATTTAAGCATTTTACTGTCTCCCTCATTTCTTCTCCTCCTTTTTCTCAAGACCTTTAGGTTTCTTACTATTGGGGATAAACGGTCTATTAGCATACCCCATAGCAACCCTCTTCTCAAAAAGTTCAGGGTGGTCTTCAAGATAGATTAACATATCCTTCTCTGCTTTATCTAATGAGTCCTGTATCTTCTTACTTAACATATATCACTCTTCTTCACTACCGAAACTCATCACCGATTGCTTAGGGCTCCCCTTTTTCTTAAAAATCTGAATGTGTTTTATTTTACCTATCTTGTGGAAAATAGCCTTAACCTTGCCCCTCTGCCAAAAGTTTCTAGCATAATCAGAATGGTCGTACTCGTAGCCAATAGCATCATAGAAACCAATGGGAGTTACAAAGTTATCTCGTTGTTCTTTGCTTAAATGCCCAACAGCAATAGCCTTTACCCTAATGGTTTCTGGAGGATGAACCTCAATGAGTTGTCTGCCAATTCCCTTGCCACGATAATCAGGGTGGACAGCCAAATTATATACTCGGTTTATGCCGACTCGCACACCTATTATCTCGCCATCCCAAACTGCTACCCAAACTGCACCCCTTTTTACCTCTGTATTTATCTGGGCAGAAGTAACAAAGCCATACCCCTCTTTCGTAAAGGTAGAGTCTATAAACTTAACTATATCCCCCACCATTGATGGGTCAGCATATATTATCTTCTTACTTAACACCAGCTATCTCCTTTATTCCCTGCCACTCCATATAATCTATATTTGTTACAAGGAATCCAAATTGGTTGCAACTTGCTCGTTCGTCTATATATTCCACCACTTTCTTTAACTGGGCTTTGAGCCAATACTCTCGCCATGATATACGAGTATCAGGATTTAGTTGCTTCCATTCCAATCGTAAATGGTGGTCTTCATCTATTGTCAACAATATATCCATATTAAGCCTCCTCATAAGATTTCTGTAAGTTAAGAAAGTTCGTCCCTTCATTTGCATACTGGAAAGTCCACTGCATATTTACTGGGTTTACGGTTTTGTCAGCCCAAACCTTAGCCAAGACTATCTTTATCTTGTTGGGGTTCATTGCCAGATAAAGTGTTGCCTTCTTTTTTGTCTGCTCTCCCCCATAAGCATCATCGCTATTTCTTTTCTTCTGTAAGCCAATCGCTGCCACGCTACCTAAGTTTACTAATGCCTTCTGTATCTGCCCTATAGCTCCAGGTATCATATAAAACTCACCAGTATCGGGAACATCTATGTAGTCAATTACATATAAAGTGTTCGGCTCTTTGATGACATCGTGAAAGTTCTCTGTAACGTGGTATAACTTAAAAGGGGGAGGGTTTGGTATCTCTATATCCATCGCTTCAAACCTTCTCCTTATTTGCCCCTTACCACCTTCCATATTAGATAGAAATACTACATTCATCTTGAGCATATTTAAGGCTACTATCCTCATAAGCGCACCCGTCTTGCCTGAGTCCTTGCTGCCCGCGAATATCATACAGCTATCTGGTTCTATTACAACATACTTCCTTAAATCAAAAGGTAATATCACAGGGAAGTCTCCCGTCTCTGCATTTTGCCAATCCACTGGCTCTGGTAGGTCTTCAATAACTCTATATCCATTTCTTCCCACTTGTTGCAATATAGGGTTTTTGCACTCTTTATTGCTATCACTAATATTGTATAACTTCTGTGCTATGGCTTCCTTGAACGTTCTATGAGCGGGATTGTACATATTGACACCACACTCTTGATACATCTCAATGCGAGTAAATACCTGCCCTCTAAACCTGGGCAAAAGCTCATCTACCCTAGCTGAAGCCCTCTTATAAATACCATCTGGTATATTACTCAATCTTTATAATCCTTATAATCCTTGTAATCTTGATACTGTTTATAACGTCCTTATAATTCCTTATGATTCGTAGCTAAAACGGGTCTTGGGTCTTCTTATCCATAAAATGCCTCTTGTAATGATCCTGCATTTCATCAAGTGCTTTCTTTAATAAGTCACTAAATAATCTAACCTGGTTGTCTGTATTATAGGCATGACTGGATGTTGCTTTTAAGAGTTTGGGTAGTAGTTCAGAGACCTCTTGGGCGTATGTAAGAAGCAAGTCCATCTCGTGATACATCTTGTCATGCGAATCCTCTAAGTGTTTAACCCTTTCCTCTAATGCCATCTTTATCTCCTTAGCCAGCTAGTAGGAAGGTCGCTGACCTGATTCTCAACGGGTCAATTCCCCTGGTCATCCCTCTGTCCTACACAATTTAGAATATCACCCTCCCCATTACTGGGGTAGCTGGCTCTTGCTGGCTAGAGTTGCACTCCCTTACATTTGCGAGATGTGTACCAGCAAGTTTATTCCTCTTTCTTTATTTCAGTTCAAGCACATTGCAATATTGGGATATGCTTTCCTTGATGCTATGCTTGGAGGATATTTTCATCCCACCTGCTATTGTGTATTCCTCAACTTTTACCCAAACCCTACCACACACTGTACACATAAATTCAGTTGCGGTGTTTTCTTCTCTCCATTTAGCATAATCCTTCTCTTGCCATGCTAACGCCTTAGCGCACATTGTATCTCCACCTTTCCCCTTTGGATAGCTTTCTCGGCAAGTCGCATAGCCGTGATATGACCCTATCGTGTTTTTACTTTCGTGATGCACTGTCCTGTGTCTGCATTTCGGACAGTTCATTAGTAAACAATTTTCCATTCTACTCCTCCTTGTTTTTACTACTACTTATTGGTAAGACTGAAAACATCTGCGCAAAGTATGCTGCCACAAAGGTTTTCGCCCAAGGTTTATCAGGTCGTATTTCTGGGTGCATTTCCCACATTCTGTAAAGTTCGCCAGCTTCCTTCCACCACATTCCAAGTTCTTGGGGTGCTGGCCCCAAGGTGGATGGGGGTTCTTTTTTAGGGGCTGGCTTCTCCACTTGGGAGAAGCCAGCTCTGGGCTGATTCTCTTCCTTGATGTCATATTTTGGATTGATAACTTCTCTCTTGGCATCATTAATCACCTTTTGGTGTTCGGGCAATACTTTATCAGGAGATTGTGCTGGTAGGTTTCTAACTTTCTCCAAGTCCTCCTCGTTACACCACCCCTCTGGGTATTTACCAGTGGCTTCGTCTTTCTCACCAATAGGATGGGCATACCCCCTCATA
>SDBV01007205.1_pt1 | contig 15260 bp, 17 predicted proteins | sample 2277081 | NCBI WGS metagenome assembly SDBV01 (sample SAMN10402039, study PRJNA504765) | marine sediment metagenome | isolation source: marine sediment core GS10_PC15, 223 cmbsf | place: Arctic Ocean: Southern Knipovich Ridge | collected 2010
AGAAAAATAAAAACAGAAAATAAAACTAATTATTTTAGATTAGATAGATTAGGAATACCATTAGTGGAAGTAACTACCAAACCTGATATTACCGATCCTGACGAATGTCGAGAATGTGCCGAAAGATTAGGATTATTACTATGGGCTACTAAAGTTAAGAAAGTTCTTGGCTCAATTCGACAAGATGTAAATGTAAGTATTAAAGATGGAACGAGGATTGAAATTAAAGGTGTTCAAAAATTAGATTGGATACCCGTTTTGATTAATCATGAAATTTCGAGACAACTTAAACTTATTGAAGTTAGAGATGAATTAATAAAAAGAAATTTAAATGAAAATGAAATTCCTTCAAAGCCAACAGATTTAACAAAAATTATGATGAAAACTAAATCTAATTTTATCGCAAAAGGGATAAAATCAGGAAAAAAATTATATGGTATAAATTTTGAGGGTTTTAAAGACATATTTGGAAAGGAATTAATAGATGATTATCGATTCGGTACAGAAGTTAGTAGTAAAGTTAAATCTATTTCAGGGCTGAAAGGTCTGATTCATTCAGATGAAAATCTAAAAAAATATAAATTCTCTGATAATGATGTAAAAAAAATCAAAAATAAATTAAAGTGTAAAGATTCCGATTGTTTTGTTTTAGCTTTAGGTACTAAAAAAGAGATAGACAAGGCAATTCAAGTAACTATAAATAGAGTAAAACAAGCTTTTAAGGGAGTACCTCCTGAGACCAGACGAGCTCTTGAAAATGGAAACACTGAGTTTCTTCGAGAGTTGCATGGCGGAGCTCGATTGTATCCTGATACAGATTCCCAGGCAATAATAAATGAGATGGATGAAGTTATTAATATTAAAAAGAATCTTCCAGAATATCCTTGGGATACAATAAAAAAGTACTCTAAAAAATTTAAAATAGAAGAAAGACAGATTAAAGAACTAATTTTTACAGGTAAATTAAAACTATTTAATGATTTGATTGGAATTTACCCAGATAATACAACTTTAATAATTACTACTCTACTAGAAACAACTATCGCACTAAGGAGAGACGGAAAAATAATCGAAAATATAAAAGATTCTGATTACAGAGAGATGTTCGCTCTCTTGAAAAAAAAAGAAATTATAAAGGAAACCATAGAAGAAATGATGATCCTAAAAGCTGAATCTCCAGACCTTACAATAAATCAAGTAAAAGAAAAATTAAATATCGAAAGTATATCAATAGATGATCTTAATAGAATTATAAACGAAATCCTTAGTGATACGACAGAACTTATAAAAGAAAAAGAAATGAGAGCAATGGGACCACTGATGGGAATGGTAATGGAAAAAGCTAGAGGAAAAATTGATGGTGCTGTAGTTTCTAAAGAATTAAAAAAAAGTTTAATTGTAAAATTAAAGGAGCTGAAATGAGTGAGTGAAAAATTAAAAGGATACAAAGGTAAAGGAAAAGAGCTTCTAGAAAAAAATAAAATAGAAATCTGGGACATTCTTGAGATTAAAACTATAAAAACTAATTTTGAAGGAATTATTTTACCAAGAAGCGAATATTCAGACCCTAATTTCATAGAAATAAAGTTAGAAAATAATTATAATGTCGGAATTAAAGCTTCGGATATTACAGAAATAAAAAAAATAGGGAAAAAAGAAGCACATTACAAAATTCCAGAAAAAAAATTTCCTAAAATAAAAAAACTACCTAATGTAAAGCTATTAGGAACTGGAGGAACTGTAGTTTCACGTTTAGATTATACAACTGGAGCCGTAATACCGTCTTTTACACCCAGTGAATTATTTAGTGCTGTTCCGGAATTAGCTGAAATTTGTAATCTTGAAACCGAAATCGTTTTTGAAATACTCTCTGAAAATATGAGACCTGAGTATTGGCAACAACTCGCACAAAGAATCGAAAAATCAGTTAATTCAGGAATAAATGGCATAATTGTAGGACATGGGACTGATACTATGGGATACACATCTGCGGCATTATCATTTATGTTAAAAGATTTATCAGTTCCTATAGTCTTAGTAGGTAGTCAAAGAAGTTCAGATAGACCATCCTCAGATGCAGCACTTAATTTAATTAACGCAATAATAGTCTCAACCTCAGATATCGCTGAAGTTGTAGTATGCATGCTAGGATCTTCTGCCCATGATTACGGATTAATTCACCGCGGAACTCTTGTAAGAAAAATGCATACCTCTGTTAGGCATACATTTAGAACTATTGACGACATTCCACTCGGAATGATTAAAGATAGAAAAATAAAAATGTTTAAAACTGAATATAGGAGAAGAACTAAATCTGAAACTATCGTTAATACGAGCTTCGAAAAAAAAGTTGCTTTAATATATTCTTACCCTGGAATGGAAAACGATCTCATCGATTTTTACATAGATAACAATTATAAAGGAATAGTCTTTGCTGGTACAGGACTTGGTCATGTAAGTACTGCGGTTTATGACTCAATTGAAAGAGCTCTTCAAGAAAAAATTACTATTTTAATGACTGCTCAACCAATACATGGTTTTGTCGGTATGAATGTTTACTCTACAGGAAGAGAACTACAAAATATGGGAGTTATTCCTGGAAATAATTTGTTGCCTGAAGTGGGATACGTAAAACTTGGATGGGTATTAGGTCAAACAAATAATCCACAGGAAATTCGAGATTTGCTCTTGAAAAACATTGCTGGTGAGTTTATTGAGAGAGAAATCCCTATAGCATTTAATTACAATATCGATTATTTATTAAAGAACAAAAAACTCTGAATCAATAAAAATTAATAAATTCTAAATAAAATAATAAAAAATTTAAGGTTTTATTAATTAGGTAAATTAGGTAAGTTTAATGGGAAAACGAATTTTAGTACAAAGAAAAGGAAGAGGAAATCTATGGGCCAAATCGCCCAGTCATAGACATATAGGAGAAGTCAAATATCGCCGTTTCAAGGAAGGTGAAGATCAGTTTAAGTTTAAAGTAATTGAGTTCGTTCACAGTCCAGGTAGAATGGCGCCTGTAGCTAGAGTTAAGTATGATGACGGCGAAAAAGGATTGTTTTTACCTCCTGAAGGGATCTTTGAGGGAGATGCCTTTACCCAAGCAAAAGGTGGTCAATTAATTGAAGTTGGAAATATTATACCTTTAAAAGAAATCCCATTAGGCACGCTAGTTTATAATATCGAAGGAATCCCGCAAGACGGGGGTAAATTCGCCCGTGCTTCAGGAGTAGCAGCAACCGTGCGAAATAGAGATGGGTACAAAGTGGAAGTTTTATTTAGATCCAAAAAAAGAAAATGGTTCCATGAAAATTGCCTCTGTACCGTAGGAGTGGTGGCAGGTGGAGGAAGGACCGACAAGCCATTCGTTAAGGCTGGAAACAAGTACTATTACAACCAATCAAAAGCTAAGAAGTGGCCAGTCGTTCGAGGTTGTGCGATGAATGCTTGTAGTCATCCATACGGAGGAGGGGCGAAACAATCACCGCATAAACCAACTACAACTAGCAGGAATGCGCCACCAGGCAGGAAGATTGGACAAATCGCCGCTAGACGTACCGGACATCAAAACTGAGCAATCAATTATCAATTTTTATTCTACGATTTTTCAATTGCTCTACAATTTTCATTTTTAGAGATTTCTCATTTAGCATCAAATAAACAAAATCTTTTATATTAGATATTTTTGGAATATTAAATCGAATTATCTTAAAAAAAATAAAGGTTAATTAAGAGAGCTTCGATCCACAACTTGGGCAAAATTTAGCATCACTTTCAAGCTGATGTCCACAATAGACGCAAAAATTCTTGCCTTCTGACGGTATGGGACTATCAACCGTCCCTGGAGGAGTATATTGTTCTGCTTGTACGTAAACAATTTTTTGACCTAATTCAATTTCTCCAGTATCGGAATTAAAGCGAAATTTTATTTTTCCATTCTCTCTTAAATCAGCAAGAACACGAAGCAAATCCTTTGGTCTTATACCGACTTCAAGTGCAATATCTTCTAATTTATACGTGCCTTGATTTCCTCTGTCCATAAGTGCTCTATTAACTGCTTTTTTATACTTTTTATTTGTATTAAGCTGTTGAAAAGCGCCAAGCAGAATAAAGAAGGCAGGAATAAACAGCCAGAAACCCCAGCCTAAAAGGCCCAAAAAATGTATATTTAACGCTCGAAAAATTAATGATAATATAGCAACAAAAAGAAATATTAAGCCCACAACGAAGCTTCCCTTGGCAGCTTCATATTTTTTCTTAGAATAATAGCGATCCTTATATTTTCCGTCTGTCATTATATACGATATTTGTTTTTATGATAAAATATGCTAATTTCACTTTAAAATGTAATTAAAATTTTATCTAAAAATTTGTATCAAGTACTTGTCATTTTTCTTTTTTTTGCATTTCTTTTAATAATGTTAAAAATATTTAAAAGACTAATAGTCCAATTTTTAGTGATCGAAACATTTAAATATTAATGTAAAGTTTATTTAACATAAGAAAAGAATTTTTTAATTATAAAAAAAAAGAGTGAAAACAGATGTTAAAAATTTTAAGTGTTTTACGGCACACAACTAAGGGTTCAGCTTCAACTACAGCAGTTAACCCCTTATTAATGGTCATATTCATAGCCATAGCTATTGCAATTTTCGTATTATATATATTTTTATTGCAATATATCTATAAGGATGCTGTTAAAAGGGAGTTAAAAGCTGAATTGTGGTTAATAGCTGTTTTAATTGCCCCTATTCCGGCTATAATTGTATATTTTATTGTTAGAAAGGCAAAAGAAAGATCATAGCTAGTAGGAGTTCATTAAAATTCAAATTCTAATTTTTTTTTTTTTTAATTATAAAAATACTAAAGAGTGATAAAAATTGAGTGTAAAAATTAATAAAACAGGTAAAAAATTTGAAAAGGACGTATCAACTATTATAAAAACTAAGCCTAAAACAATTTTAAAACCTGTTATGAGAATGGAGAATTTAACTAAAAAATTTGGAAAATTTGTTGCTGTTGACAACATTAACATAGAGGTTCATGAAGGAGAAACTATTGGACTTGTTGGTCCGAATGGAGCAGGAAAGACAACAACAATTAAGATGATAGCTAAATTGTTAAGACCTACATCTGGAAAAATATTAGTTCTGAATAAACAAGGTGAATTACAAACCTTAAATGGGAATTCGAAAGAATTGATTAAATTTGGGTTTTTGATTGATGTTCCATTTTTTTACGATATGACAGCATACCAAATATTAAGATATTTTGCTAGAGCTCAAAACTATCCAAAAGATAAAATTAATGAAAGGATTGATGAGCTTCTGAAGTTATTTAATTTGTCTGAGTGGAAGCATAAAAAAGTTAAGACCTTTTCAAAAGGAATGAGACAAAAAACCGGATTAATTCAAGCAATTCTTGTTGATCCACAAATAATCATATTAGATGAACCTCAAACTGGTTTAGACCCAAAGGCACGTATAGAAATTCGATCGATAATTAGAAATCTACAAAAACAAGGAAAAACCATTTTTGTAGCATCTCACATGCTTCATGAGATCTCGGAGATTTGCGATAAAATTGCTTTGATTAATCATGGTAAAATTATCGCATTTGATACAATTGAAAACTTAGAAAAGAATTTAAAAGAGAAGGAATTAAATTGTCAATTACTTGATCCTGTACCTCATGAAAATCTTGAAAGTATTATTAATAGGCTTACTGAGAAGTTAATTCCGTATTTAGATAATCATATAGAAGAGAAAATTTCAAAAAAAGCGATAAAATACTATCCAGAGAACCAAAGTTTTAAAATATACTATGATGGAAAAGAAAAATCGCGAGGTGAAATATTAGAAATATTTATTTCGGAATTTAAATCTAAAAATAAGGTTATTTCTTTTAGTCAACCAAAAACATCAAAGTTAGAAAAGATTTATCTCGAAATGATTATGGATGATGAACCTAAAATCAATACAAAGGAGGTTAGTTAAAAAAAAATGCTATCATTAGAAAAAACGGAAAAATTGAAGGATCTTTATATAGCATGCTTGCCCCTCGTTACAACCTATATATTTGAACTTAAGAAACAATGGAAGAAGTTTATTGTTTTATCGGCAGTTTCGGTAGCCTTTGTTCTACTATTGAGTTATCTACCATATGCTTTAGTTCCTGATAATCCATTACCAGAGACTCAAGCAGATTATTTCCAAGCAGGAATTGGTTTTATAATTTTAATTGTAATATTCGCAGCGTGTTTCTTTTTTAGTGGAATTATTTGTTCTGAATATGGGAACAAGACAGGATATATTACATTTCCTGTTATAAACAAATTTAAATTGATTATTGGAAAGTATCTTGGAGCCTTAACTCTAATTATTGGAGTCGTGGGTGCTTTTTATGTAGCACTTGGACTTTTAGGTATATATTATTATGGGGGACCAATTAACTATCGTTATTACTACAGCTTTGGAATTACAGTGTTATATGTAATCGCAGTAGGTAGTTTTGTAACACTTTTCAGTTCGTTTATGAAAAATGTAAATATGACAATCGTTTCTACTATTATGATATTATTGATTGCTAACATGATAGTAGATAGTTTAATAATATTATTATATCCTGATTTTGAACCAATTTATTCCTTAAATCATGCATCTCAGCTTATTTCTTACATTATGGTAAAGGATTTTCCAACTGCAATTGAAGACAGATATGAAGAATTTGAATTTCGGGGATTTTCTCGTAGAGATTGGTTAACTCCGACTATTGAAATGGGTATTAGCATAATGTTATTGTATACAATTATTTGTGTAGTAATTGCTGCAATTATTTTCAAAAGGAGGCAATTATAGAATAATTTTTAAATCAGAAAGGAGAATAATAAAAAATGGTAACTATTAGGAAAGGAGAAGGAATGAAAAGAACATTGCAAGGATTTTTTCTGTTTGGAATAATCTTTATGGCTTCAGGTGCTACGAATGTCACTGCGGAGACAAATTACGATGTTGCTTTAAATAAGGGAACGGAGACTTTTATAGTAAATAAATATAATGAAGGAAAATGGGAAGATATAGTGCATGATGAATTAGAGCCTGACGACTGGTTTGGTGGAGATAGTGATGAAATAGGAGCCAAGGCTAAGCTCACAATTCGAAATGTAGATTCTTATAAGTGGGATTTGTTCCAAGTTTTGATTTCTATCTTTGATGTAGTGAGCTATATTCCCGATAATATACCTGAAAATGACACATTATTAATAATGGCATACCTTTCAGAAGATTTTATAGATGAACTTTTCCCTGATAAATATGAGGTATGGGAGGCATTAACAGTAAAATGGGATTATGAAACTGATGAATTTGATGAAGAACCTGATGAAACGAAAAATTTTATTCCAATTTTTAAAGATCCTAAGGATTACAAAGATATTCTGGAGGATTACAACGAGTGGGCAACTATAATTAATTTTACGATGATTTCATTAGGCTTAGAATCATATCATATTCTGGATGGAGATGATTTTCTTTGGCAATTGATAATAAGTGGAATGTTTACGATTGCTCGACCGTTTAATACTTATTTAAAAACTCTTATTGACGAACTTGATTGTAATGACGTAGAGGTAAAAGAAAACACTTTAATTGTAGAAAAAGAAGGAAAAGAAGACTATATTGTTGAAATTACATTTAACGATCAGGGAATACAATCTACATTTATAATTAAAAATACTGACAATCGAATTATCTACGAGATAATAAATGATAAAGAAGAATTCATCATTTTAATCGTAGTAAGTGTAATAGCAGTTGCTTTAGCGGGAGTTATATTTATAATTATTAAAAGGAAAAAACAAATTTAAAGGGTAGAAAGTTATCTACTATTTTTTGTCAATTAGAATAATAAAAAAATTAAAAACTAAAAGAAGTAAAATTTAATTAATTAGCTAATTTGTAATTTTTCAAAGGATTAGAAATTAAGAGGAATAATAATGAAAGATGAAATATATGAACATTACATACATAGTGATTTAAAAAAAAAAGTCTTGTTGAAAACAAATGTAATTTTATTACCAATATTTACCTTGATAACTCTATTTTTAATAGGGGTAACTATGGGTGTTGCTCCTCGTAGTCCCCCTGGAAGAAATCCATTTGCAAATATAGTTGGTATTTCCGACTTATTATTCTGGCTTATTTTGTATGTTGTAATAATCCCATATATCATAATAATTATTATTACAAGTATATCAATGTCGATTTTTATACGTAACTATTCGTTTAGCGTTTCCGATAATAATATAGTAATAAATCATGGTGTTCTTACAAAGACTAAGGCAAGTATACCTTATCTTAATATACAAAACGTAAATATTGTGAGTGGGATTTTTGACAGAATGTTTAAAATCTGTACAGTAAAGATTGAGACGGCCGGAGATAGTAGAGGTAGCTCAAGTAGTACTGCTCTTATATTTCGACCAGAGGGTTATATTCCGGGTGTTAAGGAGCCTGGTATCATAGAAGAGAGAATTAATGAGATGATTAAAAAGCACTCTCATGTACCACTCGGTTTAGAAGATAAAATATTTAAACCAGAAGAACTAGCATTCGATAATTTCATAAGTTATATTCTCTCAAAAATGCGTGAAGGAGAGGAATTAAAGACTAATATTAAGGAACTACGGGAAAAATTAAATTTATCAAGTGCAGATTTGGCTGAAAAGGTAGAAGTACCAATTCACACTATAAAATACTTAGAAGAAGGTAAATATAATCCAAGTTTAAGTTTAGCTTTAAAGATTGCTGGTGCATTAAATTGTAAAATTGAAGAACTTTTTGAATTGGCTAAATAATCCTATTAAAACTTGTTATTATCTAAATTTTGTTGGAAATATACGGGAGGAGTTTATTAATGGAATTTAAAAAACGCTTGATATCTAAAATAAAGCAATTAAGAGAAATACAAAATTTATCCCAACAAGATTTTGCGAAGCTAGCAAGAGTTTCGCGACAAACAATATATTATTTAGAAAGAGGGACGTCTAATCCATCATTAGCTTTATCTCTAAAGATTGCTGAAATACTTAAAAAATCAGTAGAAGAAATTTTTTACTCTGAACCTGTTATTAGAGAATTTATGGGAGATAAAACACTGGATGAGATGGACGAGATCGCTGATATTACAGGAATTAATATTGATCGAATTATGAATTTAAGAAAAATAAATGATGAACAATTATCTGAAATGTATACTGAAGAAGAATTAGTCAAAGTTTCTGAAGCTCTAGGTATTAAATTTAAAGATCTGTTTACAAAGGATTTTTGAGTTTAAGGAACAAATATATATCATAAAAGCAATCGATATTTAAAAAATTCAATAAGTTTCGACCCCACTGCTAGTTTTAATTAAATAAGCTTTTCCTCCAGACTCTTCAATTGTGTTTATAAGGTTGCTTTCGTTTCCCGGTAAAAAAGCAAACATCGTACCACCAAAACCAGAACCATTTATTTTACCACCTAACGCTCCATTGTTCAAGCATTTATTTATCATACTATTGATTTTCGGAGTAGAAATTCCGATATTATCTATTAGTTGTTTATTGTGCTCATTCAACAAATTTCCAAATTTTTGATTGAAATCTAACATTTTATTTGAGTTGTTTAATTTTTGATTAGTTAATAGAGAAAGATTGTTTGAAATTAATTTTTTAGCATTTAAGGTAAGATCTCTATTCGTTATGTTTCCAATAATTATTTTTTGGAAATCTTTTTTAAACTTGGCAAATATGGGTTTATTTCATCTAATTTTGAAGTAAATCGATTAAAATTTGGGAAAATTTTCTCCAAAACTTCAAATGAATCGAGAGCATTACGTTTAACTCTCATTAAATCTTGCACAGTTTCTTTTTTTTCTAAAGAATCTCCTAATACAAACCCTTTTAAACTAAGATTGAATTTTTCTAGTATTAGATCTGATGAATTTAAGTGTATCAGACAACCATAAGTAGAAGAAAAAAAGTCCATTTTCCCTCCTGCTTCACCAAACTCTTTTACTTCTGTATTATAGCCTTCGATTGCTAATTGAAAATTATTTAATGGAGTATTAGAAGTATTAGGAGTATTAGAAATTATATTCAAAAATTTTAACCATGCTATTACTAAGGCAGAAGAACTTGAAACTCCAGCACCGATAGGTATGTCCCCGGTTATTCTAATTTTATATCCTTTGAAAAATTTTATTCTCTTTCTTAAAAATTGATTATATCCACTTTTCAAATAATCTCGTTTCGAATTATATTCTAATTCCTTATTATTCAATTTAATCTCTATAATATCATTTATATCTGGAAGGTCAATAATAAATTTAGGTTCTGTAATCCTGTCGGCTTCTAAATATATATACTTTGATATTGCCATAGCAATAACTGGATAATTCAAATAATCTTGATGTTCACCAAATAGACAGATTCTTCCCGGAGATCTTAATCGAATCATTTTTCTAAATATTTTAATAAGATATCTCTAATTAATCTAAATTATAATTAATTTTTAAAGTCTTTAAAGAATCGATGAATGACAAAGTTTTCCAAAGATCAGTTTCCAGAATTCCAGCACATAACTTAGTTAAATATCCAATAATAAAACAGAGCCCCCTGTCAAATATAATTTACGGAAAAATATTAAAAAAATACGGGTTGCTTCAATTAGGATCGTATTATAAAACTAAAAAAAAAAACGCTCAAATAGTTTTACCTTATATGCCTAAAAATGTTTCTGAGAACACCTATTTATACGATTTTCATACGCACACGCAATATTCGGATGGAAAGGGTAACTTTAAAGAAATTTTGATCCAAATAAGCAAGAAAAAGCATTTAAATGGTATTGCGATAACGGATCACCCTTGGAAACCAAGAACTAATGTGAATATAAGAATTATGGAAAAAAAAGTAATATTAAGAAGTTTTGAATTTGATTCACTTGTGGATGATTTCAAAAAGAAAGGGAGGTTACCAGATAATTTTGTTTCATTTCCTGGTAGTTGTGAATTCGTAACAAGATTAAACGAGGATAATCCTAATTCTGAAATTGAATTGATTGCTTTAGGAATTTCAAAAAATTTTTTAAAGGCGAATGGTGGTTTAAAACGTATAACAAATGGCTACGCAACGGAATTAATAGAAAAAATACATGATGATAACGGTTTAGTTATTCTTCCACACCCTTTTTTTTCCACTAGGGCTCATGAACTTTTACGCTTTAAATTATCTAAAAATTCAAGACCAGATGCCGTGGAGGGAATTAATTATTCAATAGGATTTTTATCTGATGAGGATTATCACGAGTTTTTTGAAATTTTACCGTTTTCAACTCAAATTAAGACTGTAAGCAAAATTTTCGGTTATTTTAATTGGATGGCAACTATAATTAGCCAAGAGAATAAATTTGGAAAAAATTTTAATTATCCTATAGCAAAAACAGCAGCTTCTATCGGCTCCACAGATGCTCACTTTCTCTCTATGGTTGGAGCTGCGTGCACTGTAATTAAAAGTCAGATTACCTCAATCGAAGATCTAAGACAAGTTTTTTTAGAAAAAAATACAATACCAGCTTACAATCCGTTATGGTCCATAAATACCAAAAAAAGAGATGTGTTTCATGAAGTTTTGGAAAAATATGGTGGATTGATTAATGATCGGATTTCACATGTTAGAAGACAACCTTTTAATAAATTAATAGTAGGTAAGGTTCTAATAGATATTCTATCAAAAATCTTAGATTAAATTCTAAACTAATAATATGCAAAACAAGCCTTTAAAAAAATATTATTTAGATAATACACTTGTTTTTCTTTATTTTTACATAATTAATACTGATTTGATTTGATCATAGATATTGTGATAATAAAAGATGGCTTACCTATTTTCTCTAATTCTCAAAAGAACATTTTCTCTAAATCAAACACCCTTGTTATGCTGTCTGGATTCTTTTCCGCATTAACCTCATTTTCAGATCAATTTGAAGATTTAGGGTCGATTAAAACTTGCATTTTTAAAAGATCAAAACTCGCATTTTTAAAAGATACAAGCATACCAAATTTAATGTACTTGGCTAGTTTTGATGAAAAGTCCAGAGAAATGGATGTACAGAAGTATTTAAGAAAAATTTCTCACTCTTTTTTAAAAAAATATAATATTAAAGAAATTAAAAACTGGTCTGGAAGAGTAGATAAGTTTAAATCATTCGAAGAAACAATTAGAAAAATTAATGAAGGTGAGAATATTTCTCAGAGAAAAAATCATATTAGTATAAATCTTGAAGAAATTAAGAAAAAAAATGACCCAAAATATTATGATCTTGTCCCGTTTTTCAAAGTAACTAAAAAAATTAATCCAGAAAACTATCTCATAAGTGAAATTTCTCAAAAAGTATTTAATAATATTAACAATAAAAATTCTATAGCCCAAATTGCTGTCGATTTAGGGGAAACACCAGAAAAAGTTCATAATATATGTAAAAATCTAATTAAAATGGGATTTATTTCATTGAAATAAATCTGAAAGGCTAACAAAATTTGTAATATTCTTTTATTTATGCTTTCTTCTTTGTTGTACCTTCTTTCTCTTTTGTTCTTTTTCTTGGATTTCTTTCTCTAAAGCTTTTAACTCTACTTCATCCTTCCCCTGAAATTTAAAAAGCCCCGAAATCTTACTTTCTTCGCGGACACCATCCTTTGATATTTTCTCGAAAGAAATTTCTATGGGAATATCTTGATTTAATGCTAAATTAATAAAATTTATAAATCCAATATGTTTTGAAGGAGCAATATTGAATTTGAGACTTACTTCTTTATTTCTCTTAGTAGTAGTTTTTAAAATAAGTCTTAGTCTCATTTAATTATATTTAATAATTAATTATTTATTTTTTATTAATGAACATTAATAAATTTATATTTCGTTTATTAACTTTAATAGGTTATGAAGATCAAAAAAAAAACAATTAAAAACTGCCAAATTTTTAATGAAAAAAAAAATTATCTACTTTTTTAAAAATATTAAAAAATTTGAATAAGTATGCCATCTAAATTTCGAGTTAGGTATATTTTTCGACCATTAGTGAAATTAATATCAAAAGGTCTGAATAAAATTGGAGTTACTCCTAATATGGCTACTATAATGATGCTATCATCAGCAATACTAAGTTTTATAATGCTCGTATATTTTTCGAATCTGTTAACATTCGGAATGCTTATTTTCGTGTGTGGCATTCTAGACGGATGTGATGGAGAAATTGCTCGTTTAACCAATAAATCAAGTGCTTTTGGTGGCTTTTTTGATTCTATTATGGATCGATTCTCAGAATTTATTATATTTTTAGCACTTTTAATATATTCGTGGGAATATTTACTTTGGAATATTATAGAAATGAAAATAATCATTTTTTTAACTTTTCTTTCATCCATTATGATTAGTTATACTAGAACAAGAGCAGAAAATTTCTTTAAGGAAGGAGATTTCGATATTGGTCTAATGGCTAGATCTGAAAGGTTGTTTTATTTAGTTATTACATCTTTATTAGCATTTTTTTATGGCTCTTTTATGGAATTACTTTTTCTATTTATGTGGCTTATTTTAGGAACAACAATTTTTAGATTTTTAAAAATTAGGAAACAACTGAAAAACAGAGAGAAAAAAATTATTAGAAATCCTTAATCAATCATTATTTGTTTTTAAATCTATTCTTAGTAAATCTCCGTTTTTTAACTTAAGCTCATCTCTTAAGTAAGGTTCGGCTAAGATCTCAATAATATTTTTATCATGATGCGTTCTTTCAATATTTAATATAGCTGCTTCAATTTTCCTCCCTTTTTCATCAAGTCGAGATATGTAACAGTCAAAACAATCAACAGCCCCATAAGTACGATTTGAAATTTCGTCATTAAATCCATTAATTACAATTGGTCGCTTATTATCCAAGTTTTCTCTTAAAAGTGTATTGTTAAGGTCACTCAGCTTTAAATTTAATGTCCCCATATATGGTTTAAAACCCAATTTCTCTTGAAATTGATTGTAATACCCTTTAATTGCTACATAATAACCTCCTTCTCCAATTCCTTCACTAACTTCTCCTACTATTAATATGTTTTGGAGGATTTTTTTTAGAGTTTTATAAACTTTCAGCATTATATCAGCACCTTTCTTTGGAATTCTAATAATTTGGATTTTTCCATCAATTTTTCTTTCAATCCATCCTAATTTTTCTAGATCTTGAATCCTTCTAGATGCGGTTTGTTGACTTACTCCGATAATTTCACCAAGAACCCCACTATTTATGTGAATTGATTTTTGACTTCCAATTTGCTGACATAGATGATATAACGTAAACCAATTTGCGTAATTATCTGGTGAAGGACTTTTATCTTTTAACATATTACCACTTTATTTTGAATGATTTTCTTTATATTTTTCAATAATCTTTTTTTTTATTAGGCTAGAACTGCGTAATTTGAACTTATCGTAAAATTTCTCTAATCTTTTTACTTCAATGTGGTTCAAATTTTTCATTTTAAGTGCAATTTGAAGCGTTTCAACGCTAAAATTCTGGTCAGGCCCTAATAAAATAATATCAGGGTTTATTTCAGCGACTGTCTTAAGAGTGTCGTTATCACGTCTACCCAATTTTGCCTCCTTAACATTTTTAAGTGATTTCATAACTTCTAATCTTTGATGTTCCGGAACAATTGGAGCCTCTCCAGAATAGTGTTCTCTATTTTTATCCGTAGCAACAATTACATAAACATCGCCCAATTTTTGAGCTTCATTTATCAAAAAAATGTGTCCTGGATGTAAAATATCGAAAGTACCTGCTATTAATACTTTCTTTTTAATTTTTATTTCAACTCAGCATTTTTTCTTATTAAGCCTTAATTATTCAATCTAATTTCAGTACAATATTATATCTTCTTATCGATGCATTTAGTTAATTCACTCATTTGTATAGATAAGGAAATATCACCTCTAGTCCTTTCAATAATATTTCTTCCAACATCAATTTTATGCCTTAAATCTTGAGTTAATGCTGAAGGATAATCAAGTGAGAACAAATTTGTGTAAATTTCATCCATATTTTCTAAGATTTTATTAAGATCTTCAATTTGGGAATTTCTTATATTATCTAAAGCATAACGTCGTAATTCTCCGATAACATCTGCTAAACCTAAGAGATAATTGAGGGGATTAATCTTTAAAT
>SDBV01007206.1_pt1 | contig 15257 bp, 11 predicted proteins | sample 2277081 | NCBI WGS metagenome assembly SDBV01 (sample SAMN10402039, study PRJNA504765) | marine sediment metagenome | isolation source: marine sediment core GS10_PC15, 223 cmbsf | place: Arctic Ocean: Southern Knipovich Ridge | collected 2010
GCCGTATCGAATACGATCCCGATAAACATCATGAGCGCACCGATCAGTAGGTATAATTTTGAAAGCTCGAATTTATAAAGATCTTTTTTTATAGAGGACCATACGACTATGGCCGCAAGTATGTAGACGCTAAAGATAAGAAGATCCCAGTAAGAGTCTTTGACATGCCCCAAACCGACGTAGTTGAATACTTTGCCACTGTAGGGCGCGATGGCCTCGTGAACCTGAAACCATTCGGTCACCGATAAAAATAGGCCAAGTGCCCCCGCCCCTATCCAAGCGTAGATATTTCCGGACCTTTTAATAGAACTGTCAGAAACCGATATCAGATACGCGATCATAAAGGCCACAAAGCCGATCGATGCAAGCTGGATAGCTGATATCCAGGTGAAATAGGTACCTTCGGTAAAATAATTAAAATGATTTTGTATCTGCAAGTAGCGGGTAAAGACGATTAGAGAGATCTCTAAAAAAAGCCCGGTAAATACAAACCGCTTTATATGGCGACTTGGTACCTTCAGGTCGCCTAGAGCGACATCGTTTACTTTTGAAAGATTAAGTTCCGCGCTTTCTTTTTCCACTGTTACTTATTATATCTTATATATATATATGTTAAATAAATGCATCGCCTCACGTCGGTTGCTTCCAAAAAAATTATATATGCTTGCTTTGACATAATATGTACAGTAATATGCAAACCAAGTATGCGACGGGTATTGCTTTACTGACTTAAGCGTTAGCCATAAACAAGAAAAGCGGCATTTAAATTATTTGTAACTCTTCCATGCTTGCAAAGGTTTTCCGTTTTGCGGCGGGGTTAAAGATGAAGGTTTTTTTAAAAACAATTCTTGTCTTAGGGGTGTCGATGTTACTATTGGCACTGACGGTATCCTATGTCGGCGGAGTTCCAACCCTAGGAACAAATTATGTTAGAACTCACACCGAATCAAGCAGCATGCAAAATTCCGAGTGCGTCAAGTGTCACAATACCCTTACTGAAAACGGCAGGGATACTGAGGGCGGAAATATACCGGGTGCTCACAGAAGACACTTTCTATCCATTTTTCTTAATTTTGAGAATATTTACTCACTTAATTCGACCATGGTCGCGGATAACGACCCGATCCTTTATGGTTGTGCCCATTGCCATGCTCAAACAATATTTAAAGGAATGGGAACGCGTAATTCCTGGACCGGAGGAACGGGCTTTGGTCTCGGTTTCGGGCAAAGCATAGAAAACGATCTCTCCTATGATTCCGCGAATGGAACCGGAACCCCCCCTGCGGGAAGACAAGTCGATCCGGAGATCTGCCGGTTTTGTCACGGCAAGATAGCTGATGGGTCAACACATATAGCCGCAGGCGTTGATTCCGACACATATTGCGGCGGTGAAGGCGGCAGCTCATGCCACTGGAGCGGCGTCTGGAGTCCTCAAGTGCAGCATGATCCGTCAGTAATCGGATCGACGGGAATTTTTATCGATAATAGATATACGAATTCGATGACCTATTGTAATCTTTGCCATGGTGGACCTTACGTCTGGTTTCAAGAAGCTCAAGGGATCGGCGTCGGATGTTCGATCAGTCTCTGTCATGACACCCTTACATCGACTCAAGTCCAGGGCTCGCATGAGATACACTTTGCCGATGGAAGAGGACCGGAGCTGGCATCATCTGTAGCTCCATGCGATAGATGTCACGGCCCGGGGGCGTCGGCCGGAGCTCACGCCGGACATACTGACGGCATAGTAAATTTTGGTGATGGTTTCATTTTAGCCAGCACATCAGTTTGTGACGACTGTCACTCACCGAGCGGCGGATATAACGGCGTTGTCAGCACAGGCGTCTCAGTCGGCGCTAAAGACAACTGGTTGAGCGGTGTCTATATCGCAACCGATACCTTGGACCCCTCTAAAGATAATTGGTGCCTTGGATGTCACGATAGCGCGCCTTCAATAATAAATGCTCCGGCCACCGGAGATACGACGATGAGCGCTCCGGGAATCGGCGGGGATGGTTCAAGCTTTGGTTTTGACATAAATGGTCATGGGGTTTCGACTTCCGCCAGTTATGATAAAGATAGTTATGGCGATGCGGCCGGTAATCCCGGAGCTGAAAAGGCATGTTTTGTCGATTGCCACGACATTACCAATAACCATTTAAATAGTGTAGATAATACTGATACGACTTGGCAAAGGTTGAAAAGCAGCGTTAATTCGACTCTGACCACCACGGTATTTGAGGTCTGTATTGCTTGCCATCAAAATCCCGGGGGAACTTCAACATCTACCACCCAAGTATCGACTCATGGCAATTCTTCCGCGGGAGGGTATGGGCCGGCGATAGAAGCACCTTTTGTAGTGGAATGCCAGACATGTCACGAGGTTCACGGCAACAATTGGACCAGCGCTAATTCACAGCATAACTTAAAGATGGTCCGCTCCAGTATCAATTCTACCGAAGTCGTTTTCAGTGCCACTTCCGGGGCGGATTCATTTGATGAAGACGGGGCGGATACATCCGACGCGGATGACATCTGTGTCACTTGTCACATCATTACCAGCAATCCCGGATATCCTATGACTAATCATTCCGGGGGTCAGCATATATCAGTAGGGGACCAAAGAGGAAATAATTGTACTTCCTGCCATGGTCACGACTATAAATTAGACGGGATCATAAATCCGTTTGACGGTTTTATGCCATACGGTTGTTCCGGTTGTCATACTTACCCGCCGGGGTCAACAGAGACTCCCGAGCCGGGAAGTACATACGACGGTTCACAGAGTCACTTGGTGCATGTTAATACTTACGAGTATGGCTGTGAAGAGTGCCATAACGACTTTCCGGTAGGTCATAACCAAAGCGAGGTCATTGATAAATTTGATTGGGCGGCTAATTTTAATCCGGATCTTGTCGATGTAGTCTTTAGTACTGAGACTAATCCGTTTGGTTACACGACAACGGAGACCGTAACTAACGCTCCCGACAGAAACCGCCAGTGCCTTGATCTTTATTGCCATGGTCAGAAGGGAGATTTGTTATCTACCCTTGTTACAACACAGGCAACAACCGATGTCTCGAAATTCGGTGTCATCTCAGCTGATTCAACGGATATTTTTCCCATATGGAGCGATTTACCTACTTGGGACGATGGTGATTCGACCTCAGGACCCGGCGCATATAGTAGCACCAATATTACCGGCGCCTGCGGAACCTGCCATGACAATTTTAGGGACAATAATAATTTTCCCGAGGAAGTCATAGCTACCGATACGACCTATCCATTTACCTTTGCGACATGGGACAATACGACGACAAGGATAAACGATTGGTCGGCTCAATTAAGTGGCTCACCAGGCTCCGCCGCAACCGTTTGGGACATTACGCCTTATAGCTCTATCGGTTCGCTATTTCAGAGCGACTTTGGTTGGGATGGATATAAGACACATCTAGATACAGCAAGAGGACCAAGGCTTACTTGTTATCCTTGCCATCCGATACCCCCGTCAGTTATAGGATATGAAACAACAACTGGACCGATAGTTCACGTTGATAAATATCTGGACTTTATGAACGATATAAACAGTGGATCCACAACACGCGGCATTGAGCTAAATATTGGCTCAACTGAAACTGTGGGTATCTGTGGCAATGTATGCCATTCGGCTTTAGGTGAATTTAATGGAGTTAATGATATTGACATTGGGGCCATTACAAACTGGCCGTTTACTGTATTGACGACTAGCACACCTCCTGCGTTAAAGGCAGGTAAAGAGAATTGGTGCATGGGTTGTCATGATAGTGCTCCTATCACGATTCCAGGTTTTCCAAACCATGCACCACCGAATATTGCTGGAAATAATGTTTCTTACGGATTTAACGTGACCGGCCATGGTTTGGAGAGTTCCCAGTCGTATTCCGGTGATTCGTACGGTGATACGAACGGTAACAGCGGAGCCGGTAAACAGTGTCTTGATTGCCACGATGACCGAAGACCTCATCTGGACGGTGAAGATGGAACGCGAATAGTTGACTTACGATTAAGGTCTGTCATAAACGGTATTTCGGTTGATCCAACCGGTCAGTTGTTTTTTGTTTGTAAAGCGTGCCATCAAAACAACGGTCCAGAGGCTTCATCTATTAGAGTATCTTCGCATGGTAACGAGACCAGCGGCACATACTCACCAATTGAGGAACCTTTTTTAGTGCAGTGCTGGGTGTGCCATTCTCCACATGGGAATGAGACGAATACCGAAGGTAAAGCTAATCTTAGAATGATAAGAGCCAATATATGGGGTAACGATATTGTTTTCCTGAATACGACCGGAACTGATTCTTTCGATGAAGTGGATAGTAATGATCAGGATGATATTTGCGCGTCGTGCCATACGTACAGTAATCCGACGACAACTATGACTATTCATGCCGGAGGAAATGATCATCTGCAAGCGGGCGATCAGCGAGGATCCAGCTGTGTAGTCTGCCATAGCCATGATTATAAATCAGACGGAAACATTTTGCCCAATGACGGATTTATGCCTATTGAGTGTGACGACTGCCATACTTATCCCGCGGGCGGGACTCAAGGGACATATAAGGGCTCGAAAACCCATACGGTTCACGTAGTCACATATAATTTTGATTGCAATGAATGTCATTTATTAACCGGTAATACTCATAACCAGAGCGGTGTAACGTCCGCAGATGATTGGATGGATGGAATTGGAAATGATTTTGATCCGGCAAATGTCGATTTGTTATTTGATTCGACAAATCCGGGAGGGTTTACGGCTGTCACTGTTAACGGCTTCGATAGAAATAGACAGTGCTTAAACCTTTACTGTCATGGTCAGACCGATGAAACCATCACAGTCGGTCTATGGGAAAACGGGGATTCCAGGGACATAACTTTTGCAGATCTTGGTGGAACAAATAAAACTTTTAATATTGTTGAAACTTCGATCTCGATACCTAATACGACCGCGACCTTTAGTTTTACCGCGAACACGATTCCGACTTGGGATAATCCGAATAATTCTGCCATAGCAAATAGATACGAGGGAACATATCTATCAGGATCATGCGGCACTTGTCATGATAGCGTGAGAGATAATACATCAATAGATCCGCTCTATCCTACGTGGCAGTCACCGCCGGGAACCAGTACAACGGCGAATGATTGGTCGTCGGCGACGAATTGGAACGAACCGACGATCCCGCCACTGGTTTGGGATATAACATCTAGTACATCAATAGGGTCACTGGATAACGTACCGCCAAGTTCTGAACTTATGCCGAATATTGCTCATAGATATCACCTGGATGAAATACAAGGGCCGATGGTAGTGTGCAACGCTTGTCATATGACGCCTCCGACAGTAATTGGCGGGTCGACGGCGACGGTCTCCGATCACGTAAACCGTCAGATCGACTTCAAAGACGGGGCTACTAGTCTTGCCACGACAATTGTTTGCGGTACATGTCATGCTAATAATCAGGCAGCCGGTGCCTTTGACGGGGTAACCATGGCGAAAGATTATTTTAGAACGGGTATCTATAACCAGACAACAGACTCTACCCCTTTCGAGAGCGAACTGCCCGAAGCTACGGAGGAGTGGTGTGTTACCTGTCACGATGATGAAGCGCCGACAATTAGAGGCGTTACTGCTCCCGCAGCCGGTGGAGATAATTCCACCTACGGTTTTTTTGCCACGGGTCATGGTAGAAATAATCTAGTACAATGCCATGATTGTCATGATACAAAAGACACTCGGCATATCGATCAGGATCAAAGGACATATGCTTATAGTAGCGCATCGCAATCGTCGGAAATTTATAGAACCGGCTATCGCTTAAAAACAGTCGATAGTGCACAGCCGTTGATCGTGCCGCTAAATAGTGGGACGTCGATATCGCCAGTGGAAAACTTTGCGCTCTGTTATAGCTGTCATAATGAATCGAATATAACAAGCGCTGTCGCACTGCAGGAAACAAACTTTAGATCAGATAAGCCGGATATAATGCCTTTATTTAGTTGGCCAATGTTCTGGTTTTCAGATGATATTCTTTCAACTGGCGCGACAAATAACCATCAGCAAATGATGACCGGTAGCGTCCTCGCCTCACCTAAATGGGACTCCGATTGGGACGAAGATACATCGATTACGATACCGGGAGAGGGTATTGATTCATGGAATCAGTGTTTAACTTGCCACAATGTTCACGGTTCTACTTATAACGCGATGATGCGAGACGGAATGTTGGTAAACCGGGATATCGCGAACGGCAGGCCGAGCAATGGTCTTGAGTATGGTTTTATTAAGTCCAGTGTTACCACTCCGACGAACTGGGCCACAGTGTCAAACTTCAGAAACGACAGTATCGGCGGTGTTGTAAGGTTTGACGGAGCTGTCGAAAATAGAGGTATTTGTGCGACTAACGGTTGTCACGCAATTTCTGGTGTTCCGGCGAGCTATGAGGATTATCAGATCGATACACTTATCGCTAACCAAATAGATTATTATCGTGATCCGATACCTATTCCTCTATCAGCCGTATTTGATAGTACGACTACTCTGTCGATTGTTTTCAGTGAAGCTATCAATGCCACCAACACTATTCCCTATACAAATATTGTCGGTACTATTACCGGCGCTCTATCGCCTGCCAGTCTAACGAGTATAGCTATCGATCCAAGTAAGCCTAATGTGGTTAAGATCACACTAAACAAAGTAATTGATATGGACGAAAAAGGGACGCTGGATATTGGCGTTGGCGGGGACATATTTGATTCATACGATCTTACAAAAATGACGACTCCCATTACCGGCCAGAAAATCTGGGACGGCATAAACCCCTAACACGACGACCAATAATAGACTATAAGCCGTCCTTCGGGGCGGTTTTTTTTATTTTACTTTTTGATTTTTGTCGTCTCTTGGGAATAAATAATCTGCACTTTATTATCAATCCTTAAAAATAGGGAGCCGTCACGAGTTACAACAAACCGCAGGAAGTTGCGGAGATCTTGTCTGAGACAAGCGAAACAAAAGTGTCAATGTCGCTTAAGACCATGATCGTTCTTGGTCTGCTTGCCGGGGTCTACGTCGCTTTTGGCGGAATATTGGCACTCGTTGTATCAAACGGCGCGGCTCCGGCTATTGGTAGCGGACCATCGCGTTTTTTGGCGGGCAGCGTCTTTTCTATGGGTCTCATCCTTGTCATCTTGGGCGGGGCAGAGCTTTTTACCGGAAATAATCTGATGGTGATCGGTCTATTTTCCCGACGGATATCTCTTCGATCGATGCTTTACAACTGGACGGTCGTTTATTTAAGCAATTTTGTCGGCTCTTTGCTGATAGTTCTATTAGTCGTCGGAGCAGGGCTATTGTTTTTAGAGGACGGCAAGGTCGGCCTGCTCTCGGCGGAGGTCGCTAAGACAAAGATAGAACTTGGCTTTCTTAAAGCGTTTGTCAGGGGAATCGGCGCCAATTGGCTTGTTTGCGCGGCTGTCTGGCTTGCTGTCGGTGGAAAGAGCAATATTGACAGGATCCTTGGTATATACTTTCCGATAATGGCTTTTGTGGCTTTAAGTTTCGAGCATAGTGTCGCCAATATGTTTCTGATACCTCTTGGACTAATCGCAGCCCTTGAACCAAGCGTTATAAATGAGATCGGAAGCGGTAATCTTACAAATCTAACGGTTGCTAATTTCCTCGTTAGAAACCTGCTTCCGGTTACGCTAGGCAATATTGTCGGCGGATCTGTCCTTGTTGGTGGGGCATATTGGTATGCCTATCGATATCCCACAAGATTACCAAAGGAAGGAAAAAAAGAAGACATTTCCAAAGCGGCTTAAGTAAGCGTCGTGTCTCTGATAGAATATCAATAAATAATAAGTAGGCAGTTTAATTATGGCAAAAAAAGTAGTTATTAGAAATTTTAATAATAGGTTAGAGGCAGAGATTGCAAAAGGATATCTGGAGGCCGAAGGTCTAGATGTCTCGATCAGCACCGATGACGCTGGTGGGATGTATCCTCAATTGGCGCTTATGTCCGGCGGGGTAAGGCTCCTTGTGGACGATACTGATATGTTAAAGGCGGAAGCGCTCTTAAAGAGGAATAGGGACGTAGAGTAAGCAGTTGGTTATAAAACATAAATTGAGGTAAATACTGATAATGAGTAACGATTCATGGGTGTTTGCGCTAAAAGTTGAAGAGTTAAAAGCGGGGGTTTTAAAACCCGTCTATCCGAAGGGTTTGAATATCCTTCTTACGAAATTAGATGATCAGATATACGCGGTGGCTAATAAATGCGCCCATATGGCATGCACCCTTTCTTCGGGGACGCTGAGCGGCAGTATTGTCACATGTTCGTGCCATGACTGGAGATTTGATCTAAAAGATGGCAGTTTTGTCGATGCCGGTGAGATCGGCCTTAAGTCATTTAAAACGAAAAAGGAAGACGCCGGCATTTTTATCTTACTGGAAGAAGGTTATTAGATGAAAAACATAGAGCTCTATACTCTTAGCACCTGTCCATGGTGCGCTAAGACAAAAAAATTTTTAAAAGAGAATAATATTGATTTTAAATTCATCGACTACGATCTCGCAGATAAGGAAGTACAGATAAGGATTACCAAAGAGATGAAAGCATCGGGTAAAAATGTCGCTTTTCCCTATTTAAAAATTGATGAAGAAGTCGTGGTTGGGTGGAATCCAACTAAGTATAAGGAGCTTTTAGAGATAGATGGATAGAGTCGAGGAGCGAAAAAAGGCGCTTAGATATATGTTTCAAGAGGTCATAGATCCTCTTGGTTTTAAGTTTAGCCCCGATGAGGATATCGTTGATTTTTTACTGGATCAAGAAGTGGTGCTTGAGGATAAGCATGGCATTCCCTACTGTCCGTGTCAGGGCCTTATGGGAAACAGGGAAGACGATATGAAAATAGTCTGCCCATGCATTCCGTTTCACAGAAAGCACTTCGATGTCATGAAGAGGTGTTGGTGTGGGCTTTACGTTCATAAGGATGTAACAGATCCGGACAGTTTGGCGCAAATCCCGGAAAGCGAGATCGAGTGAGTAGATGTTATTAGATGTCGCAAAAGCCGAAGACGTAGCAACCGGAGGCCTGATAGCCGTTAAGGCAAACGATATTAATCTGGTCATTGGAAATGTCGAGGGCACGTTTTATGCAGTGAGTAGAAAGTGCGCGCATATGTCAGCCTCGCTGGAGACAGGTACTCTCCAAGGATACTTACTCACCTGCCCTCTTCACCACATGCAATACGACATTAGAAGTGGTAAGGCGTTAAGCGGACCGGTAGCGAATGAGGGATTGCCTATTGTCGACTTAGGTTCAAAAAACCTAAAGAGCTTTAAAGTGGTTTTAGAGGACGGTATATTAAAGATAAACGTTTAAATTGGTCGAAAATGGACGATCAGACGGCTTCTTCAGATATGATCATCGCCGCTCTAGACACTAGAAGCAAGGCCGCATTCTTCTCATCTTCAGAAAAAGCTCTATTTGACTTCGTATCAATGGCCACTATAACCCCGATGACTTCGTCATGTGCCAGCATCGGTAGAAAAAGAAGAGATTTAGTCTTGTAGAAACTTACAAGCCATTTCTTTCCTTTTGGCTCACTGGCAGCGTCGTCGATAGAAATAACGCCGCAGCTTCTTGCAGACTCAGCGGCCCAGGAGTTCTCATCGTCTAAGCTGATCGCGACTTTTTTAATATGGGGCCAGACTTTCTCTGGACTTCCTATTTCGCCAACAAGGCGCTCAATTTTTTTATCGATAGAAAAGAATGCTACACCACTCACATCCAGAAGATCTACCAGACTTTCGACAAGGGTCGTTAAGGCTTGTTTGACCGATTTTGACATCGAGATCTCTTCGATCATGACCTCAGACTCATCCTCGACTGAATCAAGCTGTCTTTTTCTGGAAATCGCCAGCAGAGCAAAGTCGTCCTTTAAGATAGATCTTGAAAAGGCCATGACTTTTTGGTCGATTGCCACACAAAGTCTTTTCGGACTGGGATTGGAAGTGTTTTTAGTGATCTCCTTTAAACGACCGCTGCCAAAAAATTCATTTTCATTTCTTGCTTCTATGACTCCATCCGTATAGATGATCAGAGTATCTCCCCTATGAAGAATGATCTCCTCGTCAATAAAAGTAAAAAAATTGTAAATGCCAAGTGCCGGGGATTTGGAATGTAGAATTTCGATATCATTTTTTCTTCGAACGATCCCCTCTGGCTGACCGGCGCTGCAAAAATGCAATATGCCGGTTCCTTTGTCTAGTATGCCAAAAAAAAGAGTGACTATAGTGTCGAGATCTGATGTCCTGATTATAAAATCATTGGCAAGCTCGACGACTTTTGAGGCTGATCTGAATTTGAAAGCATACGCTTTTACAGCGCTCTTTATTTGTGAAGTAAGCGTTGCCGCCGGCAGGCCCTTGCCTGAGACGTCGCCTATTAAGATGCCGATCGTATTGTTCTGGATCTCGAAAATGTCAAAAAAATCTCCGCCGACTCTGGCAAGATCTATGGAGGCCGAGTGATAGGTGGTATAGAAATCTACATCATCCAGCTCTTGCGGGATCTTCAAAAGAGTGTGCTGGAGAGTCTCGGCGACCCTTTTCTCTCCTTCATACAATACTGAATTCTCTCGAGCAAGAGCAATAGAAGAGGCGAGTTTCTTATGGAAGTCGATTCTAGATAGGTTGATCTTCTTTTCGACATTATTATATAAAATAATAATGGCGCCTATCTGCTTATTCTTGGTATAAATCGGTACCGAAAGAAATGAGTGGCCAAGTTTGGAAAAGACCTCTTGTCTTAGGTCATTATTTTCTCTCATATCGCTTACGAATGTCGGTTCCTTATCGTAGCTGATGAGCAGATTTCTGACGGCTTCGCTTTCCGAAAATTTCTTTCCCTCAAGGTCATGAAGGATGCCGATCGCAGACGTCATCTCCCATTGATCGCCATTTGAGAAGATAAGTCCCAGGCTATCGGCGTCCACAATTTTCATGATCTTGCGTAAAACGGTTTCACTGACCTTCTCGAAGTTGAGGCTCGAATGAAGGATGTCGTTTATTTCATTAAGTGACCGGTTGAGGTGATTAGTCTCGCTTATCTGATCGTACGCTTCCTTTTTTTCTAGAGAACTTCCGATTATCTCTGAAGCTATTCGGAGCAGAGTAACGTCTCTTTTCGACCAAATACTATTTTTCGTCGTGCAGTCCAAGCCAATAAATCCAAAGACAGTCTTATTTACGACCACCGGAAGGTAGACGATAGATAGAATATTTTCTCGTTTAAACTCTTCTCTCTCATAGGCGGCATCGTTTGGTAGTTTATCCATATCGTTTACCTGCACGATCTCTTTATTTAGCATTTTTCCCTTTGTCCAGGAAAAGTCCTCTAAACTCACATCCTGCAAGTTGTCGATGTGTGGGTCGACATCCTTGTCACACCATTCATTTATGTTGGACATCGTATTCAGGTCGTCGCTAAATTGAAACAAATAAGCTCTGCAGGCTTTGCTCAACTGACCTAATTCCTTTAATGAAATATCTATGGATTTCTCGATGTCTGTTGATGAGATAAACCTTGAAGAGATGGATGACACTGTCTGCTCGAAGGCGATAGTTGATTTTAACTGTTTTTCGGCTTCTTTTCGCCAAGATATGTCTCTCATGATACCGGTAAAATAACGCGATCCTCCCAGGGACCATTCTGATAGCGAAAGTTCGAGTGGAAATTCGGTGCCGTCTTTTCTTAAGCCCGCCAATTCTACCGTAGATCCAATTATCCTTTTTTCGCCGGTCGATAAGTGTCGCATAAAACTTTTTTGGTGCTTGTCCTTATATCGCTTAGGGATTACCGTAGTAATGTTTTTTTTCAATATCTCCGATCGTTTATAACCAAAGTTTTTTTCTGCGGCGTTGTTCCACTGGATGATATTGCCGGTCGCGTCAATACTGACAATAGCATCAGGCGAAGATAGGGAGAGGGCAACCAGGCAGGTGCTGAGTTCTCCGTCACTACTATTCGAATATGTATTATCATTCTTGTTCTTCATAGCTGAATTGTTGTTAAATGATTTGTAACTCTTAACGAGGTTTTCTAAACGAATGAAACGGTGAAAAGGGGAAAATAGAAAGCGGATCTTGAGGGAGAAGGGTAAAGAGTCAGAGAGTTAGGAGTGAGAGAGTGAAAACAAAAAACGGAAAGCGGATTTGCGGGAATCAAGTTAAGGAGTAAGGAGTAAGGAGTAAGGAGTAAGGAGTAAGGAGTAAGGGTACAATCGTAGCTGCAGAGCTTACTCTGCTCGAAAGGTTATTGCGTAGGGAGATATGATAGAAAAATGAAGCCGAAAAGAATTAATATTCCAGTTATTTCAACTGAAGATATGAGAGAAGTCGATCGATTGATGATCGAGGAGTTCGGTATCGACCTTGTAAGGATGATGGAGAACGCGGGGCGAAATCTAGCCGTTCTATCTAAAGAAATGCTGCCGGACGATCTTAAGAAAAAAAATGTATCGATTGTTGTCGGCGGCGGTAACAATGGCGGCGGCGGTCTGGTAGCCGCTAGATACCTGCACAACAGGGGGTTTGATGTAACAGTTTTTATTGAAAATAGAATCATGACCGGTATTCCTTTGGCTCAACTAAAGATAGTCGAAAAATTGGATCTCGAGATCGTGGATAAGGATGAAGCGATCGTGACGCTTAGAGGTCAAAACGCCGACCTTATTATCGACTCACTGATTGGTTACGGCCTAAAGGGAGACCCGAAGGGTTGGGCTGCTCAAATGATAATGATCATCAATAATAAGGGTACGGTTCTTTCTCTCGACGCACCTTCCGGACTAGACACAACCTCGGGAAAGATCAAAGACCCCTGTGTTTACGCCGATTCGACAATGACATTGGCTCTTCCGAAGACCGGCTTACTGAAAAATCAGGCAAAAAAAGTTGTAGGCAAGCTCTTTTTGGCTGACATTGGTGTTCCCGGTGAGTTGTACAAAAGGATGGGAATTGATGTAGGGCCAATATTCAGTAGAGACGCGATCATCGAACTTTAAATAAATGGGTTATTTTTAATCTTTTCTTACCGGTACAAACTTCAAGTTGTTTTAATCCGTATTATAATGTCGCGACGTTAGTTTACCTTCTCGAATAGCGGGTATCACAAATCTCACGGTTTTTTGATTTGTAAAGCCGTATGATAAATGGAGGAAAAATGGATATTAACGCGATAGATACGGCGCTACTAATTACCGATCCGCAAAATGACTTCTTAAGCCCAAAAGGAGTGATCTGGGACTTGGTGGGCGATAGCGTTGAGGAAAACGATACAGTCCAGAATATAGATGATCTGCTTCGTACGGCTAAGGACACGGGATTTGATACATTCATCTCACCGCACTACTACTACCCGACAGATAAGGGATGGCGGTTCAAAGGGACGGTTGAGAAGATGATGCACGATATTAACATGTATGATCGTAAGAGCGCTCTTTCTTTAGAGGGATTCGAGGGCTCAGGAGCCGATTGGCTCGAGCAATACAAGGTCTACATCAATGACGGTAAAACGGTCATATCGAGCCCGCATAAGATCTACGGACCTGAGACCAACGATCTCGTCTTGCAGCTTAGAAAGCACGGCAAAAACAGGATAATTTTGGCGGGCATGTCGGCAAATCTTTGCGTCGAAGCTCATTTGAGGGAATTACTGGAGCAAGGTTTTGAAGTAGCGGTAGTTACGGATGCGACGGCAGCGGCGAAACATCCGGATATTGGGGACGGGTACCCGGCAGCACTTACAAACTTTAGATTTATCGCAAACGACATCTTTACGACTTTTGAGGCTGTAGAAGCCATGAAAGAGGGAAAGCTAAGAGAGGCGGCGTAGCGGTAATTCTTATAACGGGATGAGGACAGAGTTAAAAGCGCCCCCTTTCGAGGGCGCTTTTAACTCCGCAATCGAAGCTGCAAAGGTTAGGAGATGGTACTGATAATAATCGCTTGTAGATATTAGGAATTTATAAATAAGGTGTGAAGATTTTATTAAGTTTTAATATTTGCAGACTTTAGATCAATAAAAAAGCCTCTGATCTTTCACTATTATTTTTTAGTAAGGTAAAACTCGTCTATCACTTTTCCATCGATATCTTTAAAATAACCTGTTGCATTATTTGCGGTTCCTCCCGAATTAAAAGTAATGAAAAGAGCTCCATAGTTTGCGCCCTGATCTTTTGAATAGATCGATGCCCACCATGGATTTTTTGAAAGAGTCGCATCTTGGCTATCGATACTTTTACCGCCAAGCCCGCTCGTAAACGCGAAAGTCATTCCCTTTTCGACAGTTAGAGTATTTGAATCTGACACCACTTGCTGGTCTTTAAAAGAAGACATCAGCTTTGTTCTGGTATACATATGGCTATGTCCGGTCGCGATAATACCACCCTCTACTCGGGATATGTCATAAAGATCATAACTTACCTCATCTTCTTTATCCCCCACTTGAAGCAAGCGTTGGTTTTTATGCCACGCTACTATCTCCCAGATATAGTCATCATCAGCGCTTAGGCGTGCCGTCAGATAATCTTCATACTCTTTTTGCAGCGTACTTCTCATCCCTCCTAAGAAAATCAGTCGGATACCCTTGTAGGTAATTACAGACTTGACGCCAAGGTCGCCCTCATATGATACGCCCTCCATTTTTTCTAATCTTTTTTTAAATAAACTTTGATACTCGCTCCATCTTCTGTAATCATGATTTCCTCTGACAATAAAATAGGGATAGTCGGCGCCGAGTATATCGTTAATCGACGCTTCCCAATCGCCCGGACCACCTTCATAACTAAGATCTCCGGCGCTTACAACCATGCTTGCGCCCTCGGCTTTGATCAAGCGGAGTACTCTTTTCGAGTTTTCGTTGGTATCCTGATCAGAAATAAAGGCGACCTTTAGATTTTTGACCGGGGCGATTTTTTTTATATCTCTCTCTGTTTTGTGCTCTCCGGTATCAGTTTTAGTGGACGGTCCTTGAAGTGAATTAAGTGACGCGATTGACGATATTATTAGAAGAATTGCAAATGAGAGGGGTAAGACTATCCTCTTTATTTTATTAACACTTTTGTTTGTTTTATCGCTTGTCAATTCAGTTGACGTTCCTTACCTTTTTATTATCGGTTACTTTCCATAACTCCCCGTGGAGAAAGTAGGGT